>ERZ773083.416-NODE-416-length-35596-cov-13.122647_pt1 | contig 35596 bp, 33 predicted proteins | sample MGYA00511465_ERZ773083 | MGnify/ENA primary metagenome ERZ773083 (study PRJEB29015, sample SAMEA2738001) | human oral metagenome | biome: human oral; feature: human-associated habitat; material: dental | place: China | collected 2060 ... | reverse complement strand
CGGTGCTGAACCTCGGCGATGATGCGATTCTCGCTGCCGCCCAGTCGGGACAGGTGGATCTTGTGTTTACCCCGCCGGAATTTGCTTCTGCATCTGTTCCCAACATGAAACTGGTTCTGATGGATTCCATAGACAGTTTCTGCATCAATATGCCGCAGGAACCGGAGCATGACGAAAACGGAATGCTGATCGGCAACAATGTGACGAGTGATCCTGCGATTCGCACCGCGCTGAACATCGGCATTGACCGCAGGACGATTATCGAAAATGCGCTGGCAGGCTTTGCAAAGCCGACGATGAACTTCGCAGAGGCACTCCCATGGGCGAACAACGCGCTGCAGGAGAAGGACAACCGTGTTGATGAGGCTGTAAAGATCCTTGAGGATGCGGGATGGAAGGATACGGACGGCGACGGCATTCGCGAGAAGAACGGGGTAAAGGCGGAGTTCGTTATCAACGGGCGGGCGAATGATCTGCAGCGCTATAATACGGCTGTGGCTCTTGCACAGGATGCGAAGAAGCTTGGCATCAATATCATTGCAAAGTCGACACCGTGGTCGGAGGCGCGCAAGATTGCGCGAAATATCCCGACAACGTGGGCATTTGGTGACTTTACGCCGCAGACAATCTACAATTATTTCCATTCTGCACAGATCGGTGTCAATGTGATTAACAATCCTGCGATCTATCGCAATCCGACAGTCGATGCGCATATCGATCGCGCACTTGCGGCAACCTCGGAAGAGGAAGCGTTGCGCGAGTTCAAGGCAGCACAGTGGGATGGAACGACAGGGCCGAAGGCAGATATTCCATACCTCTGGATCGCAACGGTTCAGGTTCCGTATCTTGTCAATGAGCGTCTTGAACTTGGACATCTGCGTGTTGGTGAGCGTGGACAGGGGATGGGGATTCTCGCGAACTTGGATGAATGGCAGTGGAAGTAAATGGATAAGCGCGTACTGTTTTTTCTGGGAGGGAATCTCGTTCGTTTGAGCCTTCTTCTCGTTGCTGTGAGTACGATCAGCTTCATTCTGCTCGCAAATTCACCTATTGATCCAATTGACGCATACTTCATCAACAAGGCGGCCTCGGCAGAGCAGCACGCGCTTGTTGCCGCTTACTGGGGCTTTGACAAGCCGCCGCTCGAACGCTTCCTCATCTGGGCGGGAAATATTCTGCATGGGGACTTCGGCACGTCGTTTATCTATCGTGCGCCGGTGCTCGAAGTCATTGGGGAGAAATTCCGTCTGACGCTCCTGCTGATGCTGACGGCATGGATGCTCTCGGGTGTGATCGGCTTTGTACTCGGCGTGCTTGGGGGGATGTATCGCGGCAGCCGTTTCGACAAGGTGATACAGGGGTTCTCCCTGCTCTGTGTTTCCGTGCCTGTGTTTTGGCTCGGTCTGCTGTTCCTGATGGTGTTCGCGGTCAAGCTGCAGTGGTTCCCCCTCGCGCTTGCCGCGCCGATCGGGAAGCTGCATGAGGAGGTTACGCTCGCGGAGCAGATCCATCATCTGATCCTGCCGGCGCTGACGCTCAGCGTTACGGGAATTTCCTCCATTACACTCCAGACACGCGAGAAGATGATCGAGGTGATGGGGACAAACTATATGCTGTTTGCGCAGGCACGCGGCGAAACGCTGTGGCAGCGTGTGCGGCGGCATGGTCTGCGCAACATTTTGCTGCCCGCGATCACACTCCAATTTGCTTCGTTTAATGAGCTGTTCGGCGGCGCGATTCTTGCAGAGACGGTGTTCTCCTATCCGGGGCTTGGCGGTACGGTCACGCTCGCGGGGTTGCGTGGTGATCTCGCGCTGCTGCTCGGCATCGCAATCTTCAGTGCGATCTTTATCTTTGTCGGCAACCTCATCGCAAATATTCTCTACGGTGTTGTCGATCCGCAGCTGCGTGAGGGGAGGGGGATGTTATGAACAAGGCATTTTCTCTCTCTCTGAGCGGTTTGAGTGTTCGTCAGCGGCGGCTGATCTTCGCCATGTCCGCGATTGTTTTCATCCTTGGACTGCTCTTTTTTGGAACGACAATGCCTGAAAGTGCCTATGCCGTTGACTATGGGCAGAAGAATCTTGCGCCGTCTTTGGCGCATCCGTTCGGTACGGATAACATGGGGCGCGATATGCTTCTGCGCTCGGTCAAGGGAATGTCCATCAGTCTGCAAATCGGCTTTGCTGCCGCATTTGTCAGCTCCTGTATTGCGCTCCTGCTCGGAACGCTGTCGGCGGCGTTTGGCGGAAAGGTCGATCAGTTCGTCCTCTGGCTGGTCGATCTCTGCATGGGCGTACCGCATATCCTCCTCATTCTTATGATCTCGGTCATGATGGGCGGCGGTGTCATGGGTGTTGCCATCGGTGTCATCGTTACGCATTGGGCGCGCCTGACGCGCGTGATACGTGCAGAGGTCATGCAGCTGCGTGTGCAGCCCTATGTGCTCGCGGCACGTCAGTATGGGTACTCGTGGTTCTCGATTGCACGGCGGCATTTCGTACCCCATGTGCTGCCGCAGTACATCATCGGTCTTGTGCTGCTCTTTCCCCATGCGATCATGCACGAAGCCGGAATCAGTTTCCTCGGGTACGGTCTGCCGCTTGATATGCCGGCAATCGGCATCATTCTCTCGGAGTCGATGCGTTACCTCGCGCTTGGTATGTGGTGGCTTGCGTTCTTCCCTGGATTTTTGCTGCTGCTCGTCGTGCTGATCTTTGACCGTCTTGGCGCGGCACTGCGCGATCTGCTCGATCCGCAGTTTGGACAGGAGTAGGATGATGGCAGAAGAACTTCTTAGCGTAACGAATTTGTCTGTCTCCTTCCGTATGTATCAACGCGTGCTGACCCATACGATGGTGGCAGGGATGCACGATGTCAATCTGTCGCTGCAATCCGGTGAGATTCTTGCTGTTGTCGGCGCAAGCGGCTCCGGCAAGAGCCTGCTCGCCCACGCCGTGCTCGGCATCCTGCCGTACAATGCCATGACGAGCGGTGAAATGAGGTATCGTGGGGAACTGCTCGACGCTGCACTCCAGGAGCAGCTGCGTGGGCGGGAGATGGCACTGATCCCGCAGTCCGTAACCTATCTCGATCCGCTCATGCGTGTCGGCAGGGAGGTCTGCGGACTTTACGGTTCGCCCGCCGATATGGCGGCGACCTTTCAGCGTCTGCATTTGGAGGAGCGGGTGCAGCGTCTCTACCCGTTCCAGCTCTCGGGCGGCATGGCGCGGCGTGTGCTCTTTTCGACCGCCGTCATCACCGATGCTTCGCTCATCATTGCGGATGAGCCGACACCCGGCATGGACGTGAAGAGTGCCGTCGAGGCACTGCAGCTCCTGCGCGAGCTTGCCGATGCGGGCAAGGGTGTTTTGCTCATCACGCACGACATTGACCTTGCCGTCGAGGTTGCGGACAATGTTGCCGTTTTCTATGAGGGTCGAACGGTGGATATGGCTCCGGCTGCCGCATTTCATGGAGATGGGGCTGAACTCGTGCACCCGTATACGAAGGCACTCTATCATGCGCTGCCCCAGAATGATTTTACCGTATATACGGCGGCAGAAGTGACGCAGATGACTGCGGCGGGAGGTGCGTGAGATGCTGGAGGCAAAGGATCTGTCCTATCGCTATGGGGAGGACAGCCCTGTTCTATGCAATGTGTCGCTGCGCGTTGCGGACGGGGAGCGTCTCGCACTTCTCGGACCGAGCGGGCGCGGCAAAAGTACATTGGCACTTCTTCTTGCGGGGTATCTTCCGCTGCAAAAAGGGACGATTACCTTGGACGGCGCATCGCTGCCAAAGGACTGCTACAATCCCATTCAGCTCATCTATCAGCATCCTGAAAAGGCGATGGACCCGCGTTGGAAGGTCGGTGATGCGCTGCGCGAGGCGTGGGATGTGCCGGAGGAACTTCTCACAGCGATTGGCGCAGAGCCGGACTGGCTCACGCGATGGCCGCACGAGCTCTCGGGCGGTCAGCTGCAGCGGCTCTCAATCCTGCGTGCGCTCAGCCCAAAGACACGCGTGCTCATTGCCGACGAGATTACGGCGAGCCTTGACCCGATCACGCAGGCGCAGATCTGGTCGGTGATCCTGCGCGAGATCGAGAAGAATCACACAATGCTCATTGCTATCACACACAATGAGGCGTTGGCAAAGAGGATCTGCACACGCATGGTGCATATTGAGGAGTTACAGGGATAAAGACATCATACAATGGTCGCCGGAAGAAATCGTAGGATGTTTGCGTGAGATGTATTGGTGATTGGGAAAGTGACACCGTTGCAGGAAAAACAAGGAGCGCTTGTCTTGTAGCGTTTGCTGACCAAAAGAAGCCATTTTGCCAACGGCGGCAAGGCGGACAAGAAGAACACATGTGAATTCTCCATGTCATGATTCGTGCGATCCAAGGTCTTCTTGTAAAAACCTCACACCAGATTGCGGGATGACGACAAAAAAGCGGAACTTTTTCAAGAGCAAACAGCTCTGAAAAAGTTCCGCTTTCTTTTTTGCTTAGCGCCCGCGATAGCAGCCGCAGCCGCCTCTCGTCTTCGTATTTCTATCGCCATAGCAATAGCCGTTGTCATCGCCGCAATACGAGCTGCCACCATAGCAATACGAGCTGTCGCCATAGCAGTACGACTGGTCTTGGCGCTCCGGCAGTGTGCACACGCCGTTCTCGCAGTTATATGCAAGTGCCTGTGCGCTCATTGTGAGCATCAGCCCCGCAAACAGACCTGCAATGATCTTCTTTATAGCAATCACCTCCCATATACATGAAGTGTTTCCTATTATTATTATAACATCACTGTCAAGTGCAGGTGCTTCGTCAGCGGTTTAGATGCGCCGCATGATACAAGCAAATAACTATAAATTATTTTTATATATATTATATATAAAAATAGAATAAAATATTCATTTATAAGAGAAGTATATTTTTGATTGTGTGATCGGCAATATTTTCTTCTATTAGTTGATATACATGATATTCTTATTGAGAATAAGGATATATCTATATTAACTAAAACTTTCCTAAAATGAAAAATGAATATGCTTCATAATTATTATTTATATTTTATCGAAAATACACTTGATTTTTTGCACAAGATATTATATGATACATGTGAATTAGGAAGTGGATATATTCATTTTTATCATATCAGTTAGGAGTACTCTATATGCAGAATACAGATATTGCCGTTATTTACTCCTCGCGTACGGGGAATACAGCAAAGGTTGCAGAGCATCTTGCACAGGCCCTTGATGCCTCCTGTCATAGTGTCAAGGACACGGCGGGCGTCTCAGAGCATGCCGATCTCTGCATCGGTACGTGGATTGACCGCGGTACAGCAGATGCGGCAGCAAAGAAATACATTGAGACGCTGCGCGGGCGGCGCGTATTCATCTATGGGACGCTGGGGGCTGACCCGCACTCAGATCACGCGGAGAAATGTATTGCAAACATCCGTGCACTCTTTGACCCGTCCAATGAAATTCTTGGTGCCGTTCTCGTACAGGGAGCGATTGACCCGATGATTATTGAAATGTTCAAGAGCCTTCCGAAGGACAATGTACACGCCTTTACCGAGGAGAGCGCGGCGCGCTATGCGGCGGCGGCCAGTCATCCGGATGAGGCAGATTTTCAGCAGGTGATACAGGCCGCGAAGGAGGCACTCTCATGAACCGCTTACAGGATAAAATCTCCGCGCTCTCTGCGGAAGCGCGCGGCTGGCTGCTCGGGACAAAGTCGGCGAATCCGCTCGGCTGTGCATTTGCCAAAAAGCGCGTTGTTCACCCGGGCGCCGGCGGAAAGCGCATGATTATGGATAAAACGGAGCAGGCTCATATCTGGGCAGAGCTCATGGCGCAGCAGCCGGATCCGGCAGATGAGCGTGCCGTCTATATCCACATCCCGTTCTGCGACAAGAAATGCAGTTATTGCGGATTCTTTCAGAACTACACGCGCGAGGAGGCGGCGCACCACTATGTTGATGTGCTCCTCAAAGAACTTGATACGGCCGCAGAAACGCCGTATGTGCAGGGGGCGCCCTTTCAGGCAGTGTTTTTTGGCGGCGGTACGCCGACGGCGCTCTCAGATGCCGATATTGCGCGTCTTGTCCATGCTGTGCGCACGCGTCTGCCGCTTACGAGCGACTGTGAAATTACGCTTGAGGGGCGCATCCATGACCTTACAGAGAGCAAGGTTGAGGCGGCGATGCATGCGGGCGTCAACCGGTTTTCCCTCGGGGTACAGTCTTTTGATACGCGCGTTCGTCAAGCCATCGGGCGCATCGACGACTGCGAGACAGTGACTGCGACGCTGCGCCGGATGGTGGAGCGGCAGGGCGCTGTCGTGATTGCTGATCTCATCTATGGACTTCCCTATCAGTCGATGGAGGTCTGGGAAAATGATGTGCGCACGCAGTTTGAGATCGGGATTGCGGGCGGTGACCTTTATCAGCTCAATGTATTTCCGGCGAGTGAGCTTGCCCGCCGTATTGAATCCGGCGACTTGCCCATGCTGCCGACGAGTGAGGAGCAGTCGGAATACTTTGCCCGCGGCATCGAGATTGTGGACGGGAATCCGATGGCAAGGCGCATTGACACAACGCATTGGTCTACGGATCATCGTGAGCGCAGTCTTTATAATACGCTCGCCAAGCGCGGCAATGATGTCCTTGCATTTGGCTCGGGGGCGGGCGGTTTTGTCGGTGCGTTCATGTGGCGCAATCACGGTGCACTCGCACCCTATGAGAAGATGGTTCTTGAGGGGACAAAGCCCTTTCAGTTCATGGGGGAACAGGCAGATGCACACCGTATGCACAGCGAGATCGGCGATCAGATCGAGCATCGGTTCTTCTATGCGCCGTTCTTTGCACAGAAGTATGGGGTTGACCTTCTCACGGAGCTTGCACCGCTTTTTGCAGCATGGGAGGAGAACGGTCTTATCACGCGTGAGGAGAATGGGTTCCATCTGACGCTTGCAGGCGAGTTCTGGCACGATAATCTCATTCAGGGGTTCCTTGAGGCGTATGCACTTACGCAGGAGGATGAAATTAAACTCCGCAAGGAGAATGTTGCCCTGCAGGATATGATCCCGAAGGAGGTTCGTTCCATGCTTGAGGCGATGTTCCCCGATGGCATGCCGCCGCAGATGGCAGCGGCACTGCAAGGAAAGCCCTCGCCCGAGCTTGAGAACCATCCGCATATGCAAATGCTGAAAACGCTCATCGAAAAGAGCCGGGAGAAGGAGCATACTGCGGACGCCTCCGACATCAACACCGTCATGCGCACACCCGCGCGTGAGATAGGAAGGGCTGTATAAGCACATCTACTGTATCATATGTGCCGTGTTGAAGCGGGGATTGCGCATATTCCACTATGGGAGAACGCAATCCCCGTTTTCAGCACTGATTTGAAAAACGCAGGTCTTTTCTGCAACATACTGCATGGAGCAAAAAGCGCCCCGTCCATCGGCGGGGCGCTTTCGTCTGCAAAGCAGATGGCGCGGCTGAATTTATCAGTGATTCTTTAATGTGGTGTAAAATATCCAAATGCTGCGGGGACACTGTAAATATTTGCAAGCTCCGCGCGGCGCACCCAGAGAAGCGGGCCTGTCTCTTTGGCGTCCTCCTCTGCTGCCGTCAGCGGCATCTCATTCGTATCTGCAACGGCGACTTCCCAGCCCGTGAGATCCCACTCTATATGTGTGAATACATGACGGGCGGGCGGGAGCGGCGTGATGTTTAGAATATCGTATCCCTCAGCTGTGAGATGTGCACGCACGGCGCGTTTTGATAATTTGCCGTCCACATTCGGATATTCCCAAAGCCCGGCAAGCAGACCTCTTGCAGGCCGCTTTCGTATGGCGTACAGATCCCCTGCTCGCAGGAGGAGGATGGTGCGGCGCTCGTGCCTGCGCGCTTTGGGTGCGCTCCGCACGGGATAGTCCTGCTGTGCGTTGTGCTCGTACGCCAGACAGAGCCGGCGCACAGGGCAGGCATGACAGAGCGGCGCACCGTTCGGCAGACATATCGTTGCACCAAGATCCATAAACGCCTCGTTGAGCAGTCCCGCTTCGTGTCCTGTGGGGTAGGAGGGGGAAAGTGCCGCCTCAAGTGCGCGTTTGGCCGTATCCTTAGCGATGTCTATTGGATTTGCGGTGATGCGTGCAGCAACGCGCAGGAAATTCCCATCGACCGCAGGATGCGGCAGACCGTAGGCAAAGGAGGCGATGGCGCTTGCCGTATATCGACCGATCCCGGGAAGGGCAAGCAGCGCATCAAAATCGCCGGGCAGTATGCCGCCATGCGCGCGGACGATGATCTGTGCGGCGCGTTTTAGGTTGCGGGCGCGGCTGTAGTAGCCAAGTCCCTGCCAGAGCTTCATCAGCAGGTCGCTGTCGCAGGCAGCAAGTGCGTGCACCGTCGGCAGCGTTTCAAGAAAGCGCAGATAGTAGGCGCGTACGACATTGGCACGCGTTTGCTGCAGCATGATCTCGGAGATCCAGACGTGATAGGGCGTTGGCTCGTCACGCCACGGCAGGTCACGTGTATCGGGGGCAGATTTTCGCCACGCGAGCAGCATCTTGCAGAGGGCGGGAAAGATGGCGCTGCCCGCCCATGGGACAATGTTCATTGATAGCTCTCCTTTTCTCCTGTATTCTACCACAGATGTGCATTACAGCAAAAAAATATTGACAAAAAAGAAGGCGCGGGCGATAATGAAGGAGTTTTCCCGGGATTCGGCAGCCGCATCAGGCAAAGAGGAGTTCATCATGATGAAGCATATTCTGTCCGTCTTTGTAGAAAATCAGACGGGGGTTCTGGTGCGTGTCGTGAGTATGTTTTCGCGCCGTGAGTTCAACATCGACAGCCTCTCTGTCGGTGTGACGGAGTCTTTGGCGTTCTCCCGCATCACGGTGGTGATCTATGGGGATGAGAATCTCGTTGAGCAGATGATCAAGCAACTGGAGAAGATGCCTGTCGTGCGTGCAGTGCAGCGTCTCGATGAAAAGAGCGCAGCATGCCGCGGCATGACGCTCATCAAAGTGCGGGCAGATGATAACAACCGTCTCGACGTACTGAAGATGGGTGAACTGTTTCGCGCCCATGTGATAGATGTGGAAGCGGCGTCGATCATCTTTGAGATCACGGGCGGTGATGATAAGGTGACGGCATTTTTGAAGGTTCTTCAGCCGTATGGCATCATCGAGGTCATACGCACGGGGCTGATTGCACTCGAACGCGGGGAACATACGATTTACGAGCATTGTGAGGAGCGTGAGTACTATGGCAAAAACTTACTATGATCAGGATGTCAACTGGAGTGTACTTGACGGAAAGACGGTTGCAATCATTGGCTATGGCAGTCAGGGGCATGCGCACGCGCTGAACCTCAAGGACAGCGGCGTCAACGTCGTCGTCGGCCTTTATGAAGGCTCGAAATCGCGCAGGATTGCCGAGGAGGACGGTCTAAAGGTGCTGTCCGTGGCGGAGGCCGTACGGCAGGCGGATGTCACGATGATCCTCATCCCGGATGAAAAGCAGGCGGCGCTCTATCAAAGTGAGATTGCACCGAACCTCAAGCCCGGCAGCGCACTTGCGTTCGCACACGGCTTTAACATCCATTTCAATCAAATTGTACCCGCTGAGAATATCGACGTGTTCATGGTTGCGCCCAAAGGTCCCGGGCATCTCGTACGCCGCACATTCCGCGAGGGCGGCGGTGTGCCGGATGTGTTCGCTGTCGGGCAGGATGCAACGGGTAAATGCTTTGATCTCGCGCTCGCCTATGCGCGGGGGATTGGCGGCACGCGTGCGGGGGTCATCCAGACGACGTTCAAAGAGGAGACGGAGACAGATCTCTTTGGCGAGCAGGTCGTCCTCTGCGGCGGCGTGACGCATCTCATTCAGAAGGGCTTTGAGACGCTTTGCGAGGCGGGCTATCAGCCGGAGATTGCGTACTTTGAGTGTTTCCACGAGATGAAGCTCATCGTCGATCTCATGTATGAGGGCGGCATGGCGAAGATGCGCAAATCCATCTCCGATACGGCAGAGTATGGCGACTATACGCGCGGTCCCCGCATCATCACAGATGAGACGAAAGCAGTGATGAAGAAGATCCTCGGCGAGATCCAGGACGGCACGTTTGCGCGTCAGTGGCTCACGGAGAACAATGCGGCCGGGCGTGCGAACTTTCTCGCAGAGCGCCGCATCCACGCAGACCATCCGATTGAAACGGTCGGTAAGGAGCTGCGCGGCATGATGTCGTGGCTGAAGGACGGCGCGGACCTGCGTAAAGACTAAAGGAAGCACTGATAAATTCAGCACAACCATCTTGACGCATCTTTTTTGCCCGCACTTCGGCGGAAGATCCTCCACAGAGCACCACTCTGCGTCTGGTTTTCCGCCTTGTTCGGACGAAAAAATCTACGCCAATCTGAAGGACTTCATTTTATCAGCGATTCCTAAAAGCGCGGCTTTTTCGGCAAACAACAAAGGGGGCTGCACAGCCCCTTTTTCTGTATATTATCTTGGAGGGCAATGAATGGGCATGAATATGAGTGAGAAGATTCTCGCACGTCATGCGGGACTTGACTTTGTGGAGCCGGGGCAGCTTGTCACATGTCGGCTCGACATGGTACTCGCAAATGATGTGACGGGGCCGCCGTCCATCAAGGAGTTTGAAAAGACGGGGCGTCCTGTCTTTGACCGGGAAAAGATCGCGCTGATTCCCGATCACTTTCAGCCGGCAAAGGACATCAAGTCCTCGGAACTTGCGAAAATCATGCGCGATTTTGCACGAAAGCATAACATCCTGCACTATTATGAACAGGGGCGTGTCGGTATTGAGCATGTCCTCCTGCCGGAAAAGGGCATTGTCGGCCCCGGCATGCTGACCATCGGTGCGGACTCACATACCTGCACCTATGGTGCGGTGAACGGATTCTCGACGGGCGTCGGCACGACCGATCTTGCGGTCGGGATGGCAACCGGCGAGGCATGGTTCAAAGTGCCTGAGGCGATCAATGTGCATTTGACGGGCAAAAAGTCCTCAGACATCAGCGGCAAGGATGTCATTTTGACATTGATTGGCATGATCGGCGTGGATGGGGCACTCTATCAGAGCCTTGAGTTCACGGGTGAGGGTGTTGCAGATCTGACGATGACCGACCGGCTGACGATTGCCAACATGGCAATCGAGGCGGGCGGTAAGAACGGCATTTTCCCGTACGATGATGTGTGCAGAGCGTATGTAGAGGAGCGCATGACTGCGCCGTTTGAGCCGGTGCACGCCGACCCCGATGCGCACTATGCGCGTACGGTGGAGATCAACCTCAGCGCACTGCGCCCCGTTGTTTCGTTCCCGCATCTGCCGGAGAATACGAAGCGTGTGATGGATATAACAGAGCCCATCGCGATAGATCAAGTGGTGATCGGCTCATGCACGAACGGGCGGCTTGAGGATATGGAGATCGCGGCGGAGATTTTGAAGGGGCATACAGTGCACCCGCATGTGCGCTGCATTGTCATTCCCGGTTCCCCATGGGTCTATCAGGAGTCGATGCGGCGCGGATACCTTGACATCTTTATGGAGGCAGGCGCTGCCATCTCAACGCCGACCTGCGGGCCGTGTCTCGGCGGCTACATGGGCATCCTCGCGGCAGGCGAGCGCTGTGTCTCGACGACGAACCGCAATTTCCGCGGGCGCATGGGTCACGTGGACAGCGAGGTCTATCTCGCAGGCCCGCATGTGGCGGCGGCGAGTGCGATACTGGGGCGGATTGCGGCCCCCGAGGAGGTGGCGTAATGTTCGAGGGAAAGGTCTGGCGTTACGGAGACAACATTGATACCGACGTGATTATCCCCGCGCGTTATCTCAATACATTTGACCCGAAGGCACTCGCCGCGCACTGTATGGAGGATATTGACACGAGTTTTGCACAGAATGTCACTGCGGGCGATATTATGGTCGGCGGAAAAAATTTCGGCTGCGGCTCCTCGCGTGAGCATGCCCCCATTTCGATTGCGGCGTCGGGCGTGCCTGTCGTCATTGCGGCGAGCTTTGCGCGTATCTTTTACCGCAACGGCATCAACATTGGTCTGCCGCTCCTTGAGATCGGCGCGGATGTGGAGAAAATCCGTGCGGGCGACCATTTGCGCGTCGATACGGAGACGGGCACGATTGAGAATCTAACAACGGGAGATACGTTCCACGCACACCCGCTGCCGGGCTTTGTGCAGGACATCGCGCACGCGGGTGGGCTGCTGAACTACATCCGCGAGAATGGAGGTTTCCGCCATGGCGTATAGGATTGCAGTCATCCCCGGGGATGGCATCGGGCAGGAAATCACAAGCGAAGCTGTGCGTGTGCTGCGTACCGTCGATGGGAAATTCTCACTCGGTCTAAGTTATGAAATGCGTGATGCGGGCGGCACGGCATACGATAAGTACGGTACGCCGCTGCCCGAGGACACACTTGCGGTCTGCAAGTCGTCCGACGGTGTGCTTTTTGGTGCGGTCGGCGGAACAAAGTGGGACAGCGTCCCGCCCGCCCTGCGTCCTGAGCGTGCCATTTTAGGACTGCGCAAAGGGCTTGGGCTGTATGCGAATCTGCGCCCCGTGAAGGTCGCAGATGCACTCATCGAGCATTCGCCGCTGAAACCGGAACTCGTGCGCGGTGTCGATCTCGTCATTGTGCGCGAGCTGATCGGCGGCATCTATTTCGGTGAGAAATGTGAGTCCGAGCAGGTGGATGGCACAGAGCGTGCATGGGATATGGAGAACTATTCTGTCCCCGAGGTGGAGCGCATCGCACGTCTCGCGTTCGAGACGGCGCGCCTGCGCCGCGGAAAAGTTACCTCTGTGGACAAGGCGAACGTGCTCGCGACCTCGCGGCTCTGGCGGCGCACCGTCACGGCACTCGCGAAAGAATACAGCGATGTGGCGCTGGAGCATCTCTATGTCGATAACTGTGCCATGCAGCTCGCTGTGCGCCCGACGCAGTTCGATGTGATTGTGACGGGAAATCTCTTTGGCGATATTCTCTCGGATGAGGCGGCGGTGATTGGCGGCTCCATTGGGCTGATGCCATCGGCGTCCATCGGCACGGGGACGAGCCTGTTTGAGCCGATTCATGGCAGTGCGCCCGACATCGCAGGGCAGGGTATTGCGAACCCGCTCGGTACAATCCTCTCGGCGGCGATGCTGCTGCGCTATGCGCTCCGCGAGGAGGCTGCGGCAGATGCAGTCGAGGCGGCTGTGGATGCGGCACTTGCAGACGGCGTACGCACGGCCGATATTTACATCGAGGGCACAGGATGCAGGAAGGTTGGCACGACGGAGATGACAGACGCCGTGCTCGCACATTTATAAATACAAACACAAAGGGAATGCACGATGGGCATTCCCTTTGTGTTTCAAGAGGGGTCATTTCTATGGGCTGGTTTGATTTTTTCAAGAAGAAAAAGCAGGAAGAAAAGCTGGAAACACCCGCAGAGTACATTGATGCAGATGCCTATGCGAAGATTGCGCGGATTTTGACGGACAATGCAGAAACCCTCCGCCGTCTTGACGTGTGCTTTGCTGATCCCGCTGCCTTTGCACGTGCCCATGAGGAGCGCTATGATGAACGCGGCATGGATGCACATAACAGAATCTCTGCAATCGCATGGATTGGCCTTGTTGATGCGCTGATGGAGATAGAGCTCGCATGCGAGTTTGACTGGAAGGAGGAGCTTGCGGAATTTATCGCCGTGGTTCGGCCATGGGCAGAGGCGGCAGGGCTGGCATGGGACACAGAACTGTTGGAAGAGAATGCAGACATTCCCGTCTGGTGTGCAGCACTCAATGCGGCGTGGAAGGAGGACGGCTTTTGCATTCTGCGCATAGATATTGACAGCGACAGCTACGTATTGCTGCTAATAGAGACGGAGCGGGCGGAGCAGGTGCAGCGCCTTGCTGCAGAGGTTGGACAAAAGATGATGATTTATTGAAGCTGCCTTTGCACATGCCCCTTCATGATGTATCTCCACCATACAAAGAGCGAGAGAAGGAGCAGGATGGAGCCTGCCGTGGGGAATATATAGTGCATACCAAAGCAGGTTGCGACCGCGCCGCCGAGCAGAGGACCTGAGAATCCACCTATCTGCTGTGCGGAAAAGAGCATCCCAAAGACACTGCCCTTGAGCTGCGGCGGCGTATGCTGTGCGATGACGGCGTTCAGCGAGGGCTGCACGCCTGCGAGAAACAGCCCACCCACGAACTGCATGATGGAAAAGGGCAGCAGGGTATTTGGAATGCCCTGCGCCGCGAGTACGACGCCTGCAAGCGCCATGGCAAGCCCCATGGTGACAAAATACCCGCGCCGTGCACCAAGAGTGCCCCAGAGCGGCGCAGCGACGGCACCGGCGATGCCGCCAAGGGAGAACACCGCACCCGCGACGAAGATGATGTTTTCCATATCGCCTGCAAGTGCCTCGATGTAAGTCGTAATGACGGGGATTAAGATGTAGACAACCATCTGGACAAGCGTACTGACAATCATCATTGTGCGCAGGATGGGGATATGCCAAAGATGAGAGGGCTTCAAGTCCTCCTGAGAAAGAGGTGCGGCATCTTTGGGGAGCGGAGGCTCCTTGATGATGAAGGTAAATGCGAGGAAGTTCATGAAGAGCGCAAGGCTGCCGATGTAAAAACTCATGCGCATACCGAATGCCTCCGAGAGCAGACCGCCGAGCAGAGGTCCGATGATGCCGCCCGCCGTGAGCGTGCCCTGCATGATGCCGAGCGCAAAGCCAAGCCGCTCAGGCGGTGCATAGAGTGTCATAATGGCAAGATCCATCGGCCAAAGCCCCGCTGCAAAACCTTGAAATATCCGGACGAGGACGAGCTGCTCAGGTGACGTTACCATGCCGCCGAGGAAATAGCTGATGGAGAGCAGCAGACTTGCACGTATTGCCATGAGGCGTTTTCCTTTTCTGTCGGCAAGCCGTCCCCAGATAGGCCCCATGATGGCAGAGACGAGAAACGCTGCCGAAAAAGCAAGTCCCGCCCAGAGACTTACCATTGTCTCATCAACGCCAAGCTCATTTGTCAAATACATTGGCAAAAATGGGATAATCATGGTGTAGCTGGCCGACATAAAGAGAATATTGCAGGTTAAAACGGCCAGTACAAATGTCCATTTCACAAAGATCCCTCCTCCTGCTCTATTTTAACATGCTTTTAGAAAAACTAAAAGTTTTACCTAGGACATTTATCCTAACTATTGATTTTCTATATTCGTTGTGGTATGATACTCAAAACGCGAAAGGATTCGCCAGTTCAAAGCGAATACGGGACAATTAGGTAAGTTTACAGAAAAGTGTGTCATAACACGCTCCCCAATGAATACGCAAGACTATCTGCTTTGTATCATTGTGGCAGATTTTTCGAAAGTAAGGATTGCAAATGAAACATATCATTGTCGACTTGGAGATGAACCCTGTTGCGAAGGAGCACAAGGAAGTCCGAAGGAAGCTGAATGGGGAGATCATAGAGATCGGTGCGGTACGTCTCAATGAGAAATTTGAACAGGAGGATGAATTTCAATGCTATGTCCGTCCCGAGTACGGCGTAGTGAAGAAGCATATCACAGAACTGACGGGGATCACGCAGGAAAAGCTTGTGGGGCGCCCCATCTTTTCGGCGAGTTTTCCGGCGTTCATTGATTGGATTGGCGAAACAGAGACGAAGATTTACTCTTGGAGCATGTCAGACATCAAGCAGCTGCGCAAGGAGTGCCGTCTAAAACTTCCGCATTTTGATACGACGTGGCTAGATGTGCGTTGGGTCGATTTGCAGCAGGCATTCGATGACCGTTTGGGACTTCATAACAGCCTTGCGCTTAAACATGCACTCGGTGCGATGGGGCGCAGTTTCGAGGGAACGGCACATACGGCGCTTGCCGATGCCATCAACACGAGTGCAGTCCTCGCCCTCATGCAGGATGATGCAAAGTTCCGTGAGACGATGCGTCCCGTACTTGAGATCCTAGAGCCGCGTGAGCGCCTGTCTGACTCGATCGGGGAGCTTTTCCCGGATCTGGAGAAATTAAAGCGCGAGTTGTAACATAGGACAGGGGACATCATTCAGAAGGACAGTATTATGGATGATGTCCTTTTTGTCTTGCGCTGCACTGCCAAAGGCATAAAAAGTCGGAGCAAAGCCGCCGTATGGCAGTTTTACTCCGACCCTAAGAGAGGAGTCTGAGGTGCCGTACTCCTTACATGTCTATACCTGCGTAAAGCAGGTGGGTATCCTAAGTCCAGCTTCCGTGTTCACCAAGGTGCATCGCGTTTGCTGGAATCAATTCGGATTCCCTAAGAGATCTGTAGGTTAGACATCGCTAAGGCATACGTACATCCAAGGCTTACCTTCTTATATATCATGATAGCATAAAAAAAAAATAGTCGCAAGACTTGACAAATGTAGGAATGAAAAATTGTTTTAACAATATGAAATCTGTTTTTTCGGAAAACTTGTGCGCAATTGCAGAGAACCTCTTTTCCTATGTGGATTCCCGTGTTATAATGAATGAGAGAATGGAGAAAGTTCTAAATTTCCGGGAAAGATGGTGTACGGGCGATGGCAAATGTTCGTGATGCAGTGGATGCGGTCATTACTGCAATCAGAGCACAGAAGGACTATCTGACAGCGGTGGACGCAAAGACAGGAGACGGCGATCACGGTCTTAATATGGCACGCGGCTTTAGTGCTGCCGAGGAACGTTTGGCAGAGCTTCCGGCTGATGCGCCAATAAAAGACGTGCTGTATCATGTAGGGAGGGCGTTTATTGAAAATGTCGGCGGCGCGGCGGGGCCTCTCTATGGCATCGCGTTCGTCCGTGCAAGCGAGGCGGTGACAGCCGGAACACGGCTCGATGTGCGAAGCTTTGAGAAGCTTTTTACAGCGGCCATTGATGCGATTCAGCGCCGGGGACGTGCAGAGCGCGGCGACAAGACGATGCTCGATACACTGATTCCGATACGCGATGCGTTTCTCTCTGAGAATGCGCAGGGCAAGAGCCTGCGCGAGTGTCTGGAGGAGGCGCTGAATGCGGGACGCGCAGGCGCAGAGTACACCAAAACGATTGCAGCGCGGCGCGGCCGTGCCGCGTTGATTGGTGCACGCAGCATCGGGATTGAGGATCCCGGCGCGATGAGTTCGCTCATCATGTTCCGCGCACTGTGCAGTTATCTGCGCGGATGATGTGCGCAAAGTAAAAAACGGAAAAAGAGAATCGCCGGCTGTAAGGTCGTTCTTCTGTGCAGGACGGCTGCGGCGGCGATTTCTGCACGCGGGAGGAAAATATATTGACAGATACGGAGATTCGCACGCGCTTTGCACCAAGCCCCACAGGGTATATGCACATTGGCAATTTGCGCACAGCGCTTTATGCGTGGCTTTTTGCGCGGGCAAATGACGGAACGTTTATCCTGCGCATTGAGGATACGGACCGCAGCCGCTACGTTGCAGATGCAGTGGACTTTATCCGCCGCACGCTGAGCGCGGCGGGCATCGTCCCCGACGAGGGGCCGGATGATATAGGCGGCGCCTATGGGCCGTATGTGCAGAGCGAGCGCATAGACATCTATAAGAAGTACGCAGAGGAACTCGTTGCGGGGGGACACGCCTATCGCTGTTTCTGTGACCATACAGAAGAACCTGCGGGGGAGATGGGAGGTGAACGCGCATTCGGCGGATATCCACGCACGTGCCGCGCACTCAGCCCCGCAGAGGCAGAGGCGCGTCTTGCACGTGGAGATGCCTATGTCGTCCGGCAGAAGATGCCGCTGACGGGAGAGACGACATTCTATGATGTGCTGCACGGCAATGTCACCATCCCCAATACGGAGCTTGAGGATCAGGTGCTCTTAAAGCGCGATGGTATGCCGACGTATAATTTTGCAAATGTGATTGACGATCATCTCATGAAGGTGACGCATATCATTCGCGGTACGGAGTTTATCACCTCTACGCCAAAGCATGTGCTCCTCTATGAGGCGTTCGGATGGACGCCGCCCGTCTTTGTCCATCTGGCGCCCGTGATGGGGCGTGACAGCGCAACGGGCAAGACGAGCAAGCTCTCTAAGCGGCACGGTGCGACGAGCTTTGACGATCTCCTCAAGATGGGCTATCCTGCCGCCGCCATTGTGAACTATGTCGCACTGCTCGGCTGGAGTCCTAAGACGACGAATCAGGAAATCTTTTCCATGGATGAACTGATCGTATTGTTCTCGCTTGAAGGTCTTTCAAAATCCCCTGCGGTCTTTGACTATGATAAGCTCGGCTGGGTGAGCGGTGAGTATTTCAAGGCGATGCCGGAGGAGGCGTTTGCGAAAGAGGCACGCCCCTTTGCAGGCGAGCTGCCGGCGCATCTTGCAGAGCAGTGGCCGGCGATTGCACACCTTTTGCACACGCGCACGACGAAACTTTCAGATGTCCGCCCGGCGATTGCATTTCTCATCGAGCAGCCCCCCTTTGATGCATCGCTCTATGAAAATAAGCGCAACAAGGTTTCTGCTGAGACGGCAAAGGAACTGTTGCCTGCCCTCATTGAGATTCTTGCGGCGCTCCCCGCAGAGCATTGGGAAAATGATCTGCTCTATGCACTGCTCGAGGAGTGTATTGAGCGCGAGGGATGGAAGAAGGGGGCGGTCATGTGGGTGCTGCGCATCGCGGCCGCAGGGCAGAAGGTCACGCCCGGCGGCGCGACGGAGATCCTTGCGATTCTTGGACGGGAAAGAGGTCTCCGGCGCCTTCAGGCAGCGCTGCAAAATCTGTCGGTATAGCGTACTCTCTTTTTACAAAGGGGGCAGAGAAAAAGCGCTTGCTTTTTTGAAAGTACTATGCTATAGTATCTCCTGTTGACATATGTGGCGCCTTCGTCAAGTGGTTAAGACACCGCCCTCTCACGGCGGGTTCATGGGTTCGAATCCCATAGGCGTCACCAGAAGGCGCCTTCGTCAAGTGGTTAAGACACCGCCCTCTCACGGCGGGTTCATGGGTTCGAATCCCATAGGCGTCACCATCGTTTGAGATAGGAGCTGCTACCGCATGCAGCTCCTTTTTTGTCTGGAGGATGCCATGCTTTTTTTATCCATGCTCCTTCTGGGCGGGATGGTCGGGTTCGTCGGCGCGGGCGGCGGCGGCGTTGTGATTACCCTGCTCGTCGTAGGCTTCGGCGTTCCCATTCATCAAGCGCTTGCCGTTGCGCTTGGCTCGATGGCATTCACAACGCTCTCCGGTGCCATCAGTCACTATCGTGAGCGTGAGGTCATTTTGCAGACCGGGGCAGTCATTGGTGCGGGCGGTCTTGCAGGTGCGCTCGTTGGGGCGGTTCTGTCCAACCATATCGCAGCACCGAACCTTAGCCTGTTCACAGGGCTTATGCTCGAATCGAGCGCCCTCATTCTCTATCTGCGCATTTATCAAGCCGACTGGCTCAGCAGGCACATCCATGTGCGTGAGGAGCTGCTGACGGGACGCGCACTCTATCTGTATGGGCTTCCCGTCGGTGCGCTCTGCGGCATTCTTGCAGGGGCCTTTGGAATTGGCTCTGCGGCCTACATCCAGATCGCCCTCATGGTGGTGTTCGGCGTACCGCTGCTGCAGGCGATCGGCACGACGATGATGATTATTGTACCCATCTCCATCAGCGGCGGCATGGGGTATCTCTTTTATGGGCAGTTTGAACCGTGGCTCTTTTTTCAAACACTCATCGCGCTTTCCATCGGTTCCTATCTCGGTGCAAAACTGACGCATCTCGCACCGCTGCCGCTGCTGCGGTTTTGTATTGTCGCACTGCCCGCTGTGGGTGGTCTTATCATGGTGTTATTTCGCTGATATTTTGATGTAATTTATTTAGGAGGATTGTATGAAACGAACGATTATCACAACATTTATGGCGGCTCTTGTGCTGGCGGCACTCGGCTGCGGCGGCGGGAATTCGTCTGCTGCCGAGCAGGCAAAGGAACAGCCGGCTGCCTACCGGCATATCTCGTCGGAGGAAGCACAGGCCTTGATGGAAAAGGAGACGGGGTACATCATCCTCGATGTGCGCACGCCAAAGGAATATGCTGAGGGGCATATCAAAGATGCCGTCAATGTGCCGAATGAGAGCATCAGCGACACGCCGCCGCAGGAGCTGAAGGATAAAAGCCAGCTGATTCTTGTCTACTGCCGCAGCGGTGCTCGGAGCAAGGACGCTGCGCAGAAACTTGTTCATATGGGTTATACGAATATCGTCGATTTTGGCGGGATCATAGATTGGCATGGGGATGTCGTAAAATGACATGGAATCATGCTGCAATGGAAGGCGAAACAGCATGATCCTGCGCATCGGTTTACAGTGTACAGATCAGCAGGTGACTTGTCCTGCATGGAGGTTTTATGATGAAACGAATTGTATTCCTTTGTGCCGCGGTTTTCCTCCTCTGTCAAACTGCGGTATTTGCCCATACGATGACCGAGGATGAGATGTTTGTCGGCGGGGTAGGGCGTGGGTGTACACTTGGCTATGTCGAGAGCGTCTATGGTGTACCGGCAGATAAAAAGGAGATGCGCGGCGACGGCATACGCGCTGTGACCTATATCTATTCGCCGACGTTTTCCATCACAGCGCGTACGGGACAGGATGACATGAGCCCGGAGAGCGAACTTATCGTTGTGGGGTTTTCCTGTAAGGATGCCTCGCTGAGGATGCCGAGTGCACTTGCTGTTGGTATGCCGTATGCTGCTGTTACAGAGAGATTCGGTGCGGCAGATACGGTTTTGACCGATGATGATGGGCGCAGGATGTATGTTTATGATGTATACCATGGCGCATGTGAAGTTGTGTTCTACGTCAACGACAACGATGTCATTACGGAGATTGCCGCGACGACAGAAGTCTGATTTATACATAAAGCCCCCGTGGAGAGCGGGGGCTTTTATATGTCTATTTTTCCTTTTTTTCCTTTTGCAGAGATGCACAAAAACGTTGCAGTTCTTCTCGAAAGATGGTGACGGCGCGCGGAAGATAGCGCTGTTTTGCGCGTGCGAGGATGATTGTGCGCTGTGGAGCGTCCTCTATGGCGGCGTAGCATGGGGGATGTGCGGGCGGGGCTGCTGCAATCAGTGTCTCCGGAAGGATCGCAGCGCCAAGCCCTGCACCTGCAAGCGCGTGCGCCGTATTCATGCTGCGTGTTTCGAGTGTGATTTTTGGCATAAAGCCTGCATGCGTGCATAGGGAAAAGAGTGTGTCGTGAAGTTTTTGTTTGCGGTGCATGAGGAGAAACGGCGTATCGCGTAGACGAGTCAGTGCAATGGTTGGAGGCGCTGCGTATCTGCCGGGCAAAAGTCCAAGTGCCGTACAGATGGGATGCATGGGCGGGAGGGCGAGCAGCAGGCGTTCCTCAAATAAAATGTCGTATGCAAAACGGTGCGTGCTGATGGGCAGGAGTGAGATGATGCAGTCAACTTCACCGTTTTCGGCAAGCTCCTCGAGACGCTGGGTTGTGTCCTCGCGCAGGTGCAGGTGGATCTGCGGGTATTTTGCATGGAACGCAGGGAGCATCGGCGCGAGGAGATGGGTACTGCGGAACTGTGTCAGCCCGATGGTAATGTCTCCCGCTTCTCCCCTAATGCAGTCATCCACCTGCTGATGAAATGTTTCATCGAGTGTGATGATGGCACGCGCTGTCTCAAGGTAGAGTCTGCCGACAGCAGTTGGGGTAAGACGCTTGGTGCCGCGGTCAAACAGCGGTGCGCCGATGTTCCTCTCCAGTGCGGTAAGCATCTGTGAGAGCGAGGGCTGAGAGATGTAGAGCTTTCTTGCAGCACGCGAGAGTGTCCCTTCTTCGGCAATTTTCAAAATATAGCGGAATTGACGGAACTCCATCACGCATCTCCTAACTATAAGCGTTTACCTATGGATGATATATCAAATAAAGTATTCGACTTATAGCCTAGGATAACGTATCATTGGATGCGTGTAAAGGGGGAGATTTTATGACGAAGGCTGAGGGCTGCGCATATATGACAGACGTTCTCGCGAAGTTTGTAGCGTATACGGGAAGACGTCTGCCTGATGATGTGCGCGCAAAGATTGCAGAGCTTGCCGCAGCAGAGGAGGCACCGCTCGCAAAGTCCATCTATGAGACGATGGAAAAGAATCAATCGCTTGCGATGGAGCTGAAGCGGCCGAGCTGCCAGGATACAGGGGCGGCGCAGTTTTTTCTGCGCTGCGGTGCAAACTTTCCCTACATTGGGGAGATGGCAGAGGTTTTGCACGCTGCCGTCATGCGGGCAACAGTGGATGCGCCGCTGCGGCACAACGCTGTGGAGACGTTCGATGAGTACAATACGGGGCAGAATGTGGGCAAGGAAATCCCCTCCGTTTTCTGGGAGATTGTTCCAGAGCGCGACGATATTGAAATCCACACTTATATGGCGGGCGGCGGCTGTACGCTCCCGGGGAAGGCGATGGTGCTCATGCCGGGAGAGGGATACGAGGGGGTCATACGCTTCGTCCTCGATGTTATGACGAGCTATGGACTGAATGCATGCCCTCCGCTGCTCGTCGGCGTCGGTATCGGTACCTCGGTTGAGGTGGCGGCACTGCATTCTAAAAAGGCACTGATGCGTCCCATTGGCTCACACAATCCGAACACGCGCGCTGCACAGATGGAGCGGCTGCTCGAAGATGGGATCAATGCGATTGGGTTAGGTCCGCAGGGGCTGATGGGAAAGCACTCCGTACTTGGTGTTCATATTGAAAACAGTGCGCGGCACCCGTCTGTCATTGGTGTCGCCGTGAATGTCGGCTGCTGGTCTCACAGACGCGGACACATCATCTTTGATAAGAATTTAGGGTATACAATTCTTTCGCATGCGGAGGTGGATTTCTGATGGCAAAGAGAGTTTTGACGACACCTATACAGGCGGAGGATCTTGCAGATATTCATGTGGGAGATGTCATTTATTTGACAGGGTACCTCACGACTTGCCGCGATGTGGCGCATCGCCGTGTCATTGAGGAGGGACGGGCGCTGCCCGTCGATGTCAAGGACGGCGCCATTCTCCATGCGGGGCCAATCATACGAAAGCACGGCGAGGGAAGCTATGAGATGGTAACGGTCGGCCCCACAACCAGTATGCGCATGGAGAAATTTGAAGAGGCATTCATCGCTAAGACAGGGGTGCGGCTCATCATCGGCAAGGGCGGCATGAAGGATGGCACGGTGCGCGGATGCCATACGCACAAGGCGCTGCACTGTGTATTTCCCGCAGGATGTGCCGTTGTTGCTGCTGCATGCGTTGAGGAGATTACGGCAGCGCACTGGCTCGATCTTGGCATGCCGGAGACGCTTTGGACATGCAAGGTACATGAGTTCGGCCCTCTTATCGTTTCTATTGATGCCCATGGACGCAATCTCTTTGAAGAGAACAAGGTTATCTTTAACGAGCGCAAGGAAAAAGTATGCGCAGAGATCAGCAAGCAGGTGGGGTTCATCCGATAAGTCAGTAAAAACGCCGCTCTCCTCAGTGTACAGCTATGGGGGAGCGGCGTTTTTGGATGGGAAAAGAGAAGGCATGGATTACATCATTAAGGATGTTGTGTAGGGCGCCTTACATACGCCCTTTTCTGTAATGATCGCTGTAATCAGTGTGTGGTCTGTGACGTCAAAGGATGGATTATAGACATGGATGCCACGCGGCGCCATCCGTTCTGCGTACCACATCTCGGTGATCTCTTCCGGGTGGCGCTGTTCGATATGGATGTCCGCGCCGGTGGGGGTATCTAGGTCGATGGTGGAACTTGGCGCGCAGACATAGAAGGGAATGCCATAGTGTTTGGCGAGGATGGCGACGCCGCTGGTGCCGATTTTGTTCGCGGTATCGCCGTTTGCGGCGACGCGGTCGCAGCCGACAAAGACGGCCTGTATCCATCCATTTTTCATGACCGTCGCCGCCATGTTGTCACAGATGAGGGTAACATCCATACCGGCTGCGCTGAGTTCATAGGCCGTTAGGCGTGCTCCTTGGAGGAGGGGGCGGGTTTCATCGGCGTAAATCTTAAAGTGGTATCCTTTTTTGTGACCGAGATACATGACGGCGGTTGCCGTGCCGTACTTTGCCGTGGCGAGCTGACCGGCGTTGCAGTGCGTGAGAAGGCCGTCTCCGGGGGCGACGAGGGGAAGTGCATGCACGCCGATTCTTTGGCAGATGTCAATGTCCTCTTCTTTTATCCGCAGGGCTTCGTCCCGCAGGAGGCTGCGGATTTCCGGGATGGATTTTCCCGCCGCATTTTTGACGATGCTTTCCATGCGGCGCAGTGCCCATGAAAGGTTGACGGCAGTGGGGCGCGAGGAGTTCAGATAGTCTGCTGCTGCGTGGAAGCGCTGCGCAAATACGCCGTAGTCGTCGGTGTCAATCTCACACGCGGCAAGGTACATGCCGATGGCTGCCGCATCGCCGATGGCAGGCGCACCGCGCACTTGCAGGGTGTGGATGGCAGTCCATATTTCGCCCTGCGTTTTCAGGTGCAGATATGCGGCTTTGTTCGGAAGTTTGGTCTGGTCGATGATGACGAGGGCATGTTCTTTGTCATCGAGGGCGAGGGTTTCCATTTCTAAAATATTTGTCTCTGTCATTTGTTTGCTCCTTCATGGTGCTGCCGATTTGAAGCGCTGCATCGTGCAGGTGCTTTTAGGGGTGCTGCATTTCCTTTGGGTATTCCCATTTGGCAAGTTCATCGGCGGGAATGGTCGCAGGTTCGTGTCCAAGAACCGTCAGTGTGCGGTAGTAAATTTCGGCGAGTTCTTCGAGGTAGCTTGCTTTGAGCACGGCCTCCTTCAGATCTGCCGCAACGGCGACAACGCCGTGTGCACGCATGAGTGCCACATCGGCGATCGAGAGCGGCGCCAGGACGTTTTCAGCGGCCGCACGCGTACCCGGGCGCCCATAGGGCGCGACGGGGACATAGCCCTTCTTGCAGCCGAGCATTTGAAGCTCGTAGACGATGGCAGGGATGGGTTTATTCATGACGGCGAACGCCGTCGCTGCCTTTGAATGGGTATGTGCAACCGCTGTGACCTCGGGACGTGCACGATAAATGGCAATGTGCATGAGGGCTTCGCTGGTCGGTCTTTGTCCGTGCATGGATTCCACAGTGCGGCCGTCCATATCAATGATGACGATGTCCTCCGCAGTCATCTCCGTGCGGTCCATGCCCGTCGGCGTGATGCAGATACAGCCGCACGCTCGGTCACATATACTGAAGTTCCCCGCGCGGTGCTGACATAGCCCCGCGTGTTCAGCCTGCAGCGCATAGCGGCGGACTTCCTCTTTTAACTGCTCCAACATGATATTCCCCCTCACCAATGTACAGCCTTTATTTTATCGAAGTTTTTACTTTGATGGCAAGCATTTTTTCTTTATATAAAAGTTTGTCATGGGAGAATTCGTATAGGATAAAAAGTTTGACTTTTATTGGGAATGGTTTATAATATATTTTAGAACGAAGGGCGTGGAAAGAAGGGCTGCCAAATAGGTCAGCACCGCTGCCTGCGCCGAATTTTGTGGAACTATACAGGGGGTATTTTTATGGCAGTAAAGGTTGCTATCAACGGATTTGGTCGTATTGGTCGTCTCGCGTTCCGTCAAATGTTCGATGCTCCCGGCTATGAGGTCGTTGCCATCAACGATCTGACGAGCCCGAAAATGCTCGCTCATCTTCTTAAATATGATTCTACGCAGGGGCGTTTTAAGTATGCGGATTCCGTCACCGCCGGTGAGGACTCCATCACTGTGAACGGCAAGAAGATCAACATCTATGCACAGGAAGATGCCGCGCAGATCCCATGGGGCAAGCACGATGTCGATGTCGTGCTTGAGTGCACAGGGTTCTACACGGCAAAGGACAAGGCTGAGGCACATCTGAAGGCTGGCGCGAAGAAGGTTGTCATCTCCGCCCCCGCGGGCAATGATCTCCCGACGGTCGTCTTTAATGTCAACCATAAGACGCTCACCAAGGCAGATAAGGTCATTTCGGCGGCATCCTGCACGACGAACTGCCTTGCACCGATGGCAAAGGCGCTCAATGATCTCGCCCCGATTAAGAGCGGCATCATGACGACGATCCACGCCTATACGGGCGATCAGATGGTGCTCGACGGCCCGCAGCGCAAGGGAGATCTGCGCCGCAGCCGTGCCGCAGCCATCAACATCGTACCGAACTCCACGGGTGCAGCGAAGGCGATTGGCCTTGTCATTCCGGAGCTCAACGGCAAGCTCATCGGCTCTGCACAGCGCGTGCCGACCCCGACCGGCTCGACGACGCTCCTTTATGCGGTGGTTGAGGGGAAGGTCACGGTCGATCAGGTCAATGCGCAGATGAAAAAGGAAGCAACGGAGTCGTTTGCCTACAACGAGGATGAAATCGTCTCAAGCGACATCATCGGTACGACTTATGGCTCCATTTTTGACGCGACGCAGACGATGGTCAGCGATACGGGTGATGGCAACACACTCGTACAGGTTGTTTCGTGGTATGACAACGAAAACAGCTACACGAGCCAGATGGTACGCACCATCAAGTATTTTGCCGAACTTGGCTAAAAAGTAAACAGGGCGATGTAAGCATACGATCTTTCGAGGTCCGGCCAACGTTTGGGCCGAGCCTCGAATTTTCATTTGGAGGGAAATGTATGAATAAGAAGACCATTCGCGATATTGATGTCAAGGGGAAAAAGGTATTCGTTCGCGTGGATTTTAATGTGCCGATGGATGAGAACCGGAACATCACGAACGATACGCGCATTCGTGCCACGCTGCCGACGATCCGTTATCTTTTGGACAGCGGCGCTGCCGTTATTTTGGCCTGCCATGTCGGACGCCCGAGTGAGGCGCGCGAGCCGCAGTTTTCGACGAGGCCCATTGCAACGCGCCTTGCGGAGCTTCTTGGCAAAGAGGTTCAGTGGGCGCCGGACTGTGTCGGCCCGGAGGCAGAGAAGGCTGCCGCAGCACTGAAATCGGGCGAGGTACTGTTGCTCGAAAACCTACGCTACCATAAGGAGGAGAAGAAGAATGACCCCGCATTTGCAAAGCAGCTTGCTGCGCTTGCCGATGTGGCGGTGGATGACGCCTTCGGTGTAGCGCACCGTGCCCACGCTTCGAATGTCGGCATCACGGCAGATCTTGAAACTGTGGCGGGTTTTCTCATGGAAATGGAAATCAACTACATCGGCAAGACGCTCGAAGCACCGCAGCGCCCGTTTGTCGCCATCCTCGGCGGGGCCAAGGTCTCGGATAAAATCGGCGTCATTGAGAATATGATTGACAAGGTGGATACCATCATCATTGGCGGTGGCATGGCGCACACATTTGATGCATCGAAGGGCTATCCCATCGGCGACTCTCTCGTCGAAAAGGACAAGATTGATCTTGCGCGGGAGCTTCTTGAAAAGGCTGCCCAAAAGGGCGTGAAGGTCGTTCTTCCCATTGATCTTGTGATTGCAGATAAATTTGCGGCAGACGCGCATACAAAGACGGTGGACGTGGACAAGGTGCCCGATGGATGGCAGGCGCTTGACAGCGGCGCAAAGACCTCCGAGGAGTACGTGAAGGCGCTTAAGGGGGCAAAGACGGTCATCTGGAACGGCCCCATGGGCGTATTTGAATTCGATGCGTTTGCAAAGGGTACCGAGGCCGTTGCCCATGCTGTTGCGCAGGCGACGAAAGAGGGCGCAATCTCGATTGTCGGCGGCGGCGACTCTATCGCAGCGCTCAGAAAGACTGGGCTTTCGGGTGAGATTTCGCATATCTCCACAGGCGGCGGTGCGACGCTGGAACTTCTCGAAGGGAAGGTATTGCCGGGCATTGCCGCCATCGCCGATAAGTAAATCAATGATTGACCGATAAGGAGAATAGCATATGGCAAGAACACCAATCATTGCAGGCAACTGGAAGATGAACAACACGATTGCCGCAGGCACAGCGCTTGTCCGTGCACTCGCGCCCCTTGTCAAGGATGCAAGAGCAACCGTCGTCGTCTGCCCCACGGCAACAGCGCTCGCTGCTGTCAGCGAGGCGGCACGGGGCACCAACATCGCGGTCGGCGCACAGAATGTGCACTGGGAAAAGAGCGGCGCCTACACGGGTGAGATCTCAACCGAGATGCTGACGGAGATCGGCGTCACCTACTGCGTGCTTGGGCACAGTGAGCGCCGTGACTACTTCGGCGAGACGAACGAGGGGGTCAATAAGCGTGCCCATGCGGCATATGCGGCGGGTATTACGCCCATCATCTGCTGCGGCGAGTCGCTTGCGATCCGAGAGGCAGGCACCTATCTCGCCTATGTGGCGTATCAGATTGAGGCGGCACTCGCGGGATTTGCTGCGGAGGATGTTGCAAAACTCGTGATCGCCTATGAGCCGATCTGGGCAATCGGCACGGGAAAAACGGCGACATTCGAGCAGGCAGAAGAAGTCTGCGCCCATATCCGCAAGACCATCGAGGTGCGGTATGGCGCTGCTGCGGCGGATGCCATCCGCATCCAGTACGGCGGCAGCGTAAAACCCGAGACGATTGCGGGTCTTATGGAAAAACCAAATGTTGATGGCGCACTTGTCGGCGGTGCAGCACTCAAGGCGAAGGATTTCTCCGCCATCGTCAATTTCTGATGTTCATTACAGATCCATAAAGACACGCTGGGTGGCGCGGATTTTTCGCTTACGCGGAAATGAAGCGCCACCTAGAGTATGAGTGGAAAACTCTTAGAAAGAATAAAATATTATGGCAAAACTTAAAAATGCACCCGTTGCCCTCATCATCATGGATGGATTCGGCGACGGCGATCCAAACGACCTCAAGTACAACGCGATTGCGATGGCAAAGACGCCGGTCATTGACGGGCTGCTCAAACAGTACAAACACAACGAAATCAATGCCTCCGGTGAATACGTCGGGCTGCCGGACGGACAGATGGGCAACTCCGAGGTCGGTCATACAAACATCGGCGCCGGCCGCATCGTTTACCAGCAGCTTACGCGCATCACGCGGGACATCCGTAATGGTGACTTTTTCAAGAACGATGCGCTGCTTCAGATTGTGCGCGGCGTTAAGGCGCACGGCGGGGCTCTGCATATCATGGGACTCGTCTCCCCGGGCGGCGTGCACAGCCACGACGATCACCTCTTTGCGACAATTGAACTTGCAAAGCGTGAGGGACTGACAGAGGTCTGGATTCATGCGTTTCTCGATGGGCGTGATGTACCGCCCAAGAGCGCGCAGGAGTATCTTGAAACCGTTGAGAAAAAGGCCGCCGAGATTGGTGTCGGCAGGATTGCGACCGTCAGCGGACGCTACTATGCCATGGATCGTGACCATCGTTGGGAGCGCGAGCAGCTTGCCTATGAAGCCATCGCGCATGCAAAGGCAAAGACGGTGGCAAAGTCGGCAGTCGCAGGGCTGCTTGCCTCCTATGCAGATACGAGCGAGAAGCCCGAGGGCGTAACAGATGAGTTTGTCGTGCCATTCGTGGTCGAAGGGTATCCCGGCATGAAGAACGGCGACGGCGCCATTTTCTATAACTTCCGTCCCGACCGTGCACGCCAGCTTACGCATGCATTTGTCGATGAAAAATTTGATGGATTCCCGCGTGATGAGTCGCTGAAAATTCCGTTTGCCACATTCTCCCAGTATGAAGCCGGCATGAATGCACTCGTGGCGTTCCCACCGGAGGAGATTGATAATACATTCGGTCAGTATGTCCACGATCTCGGCTACACGCAGCTGCGCATCGCCGAGACAGAGAAATACGCCCATGTCACGTTCTTCCTGAATGGCGGCATCGAGGAGCCGTATGGCGGAGAGGATCGGATTCTCGTACATTCGCCAAAGGTAGCGACCTATGATCTTAAGCCCGAGATGAGTGCAGTCGAGGTCACGGATAAGGTCGTCGAGGCGATTCATTCGCGTAAGTACGACTTCATCATCCTCAACTATGCGAACTGCGACATGGTCGGACATACAGGGGTCGTACCCGCCGTTGTAAAGGCGGTCGAAACTGTCGATACCTGCGTCGGACGCTTTGTTGATGCCATTCGTGCGGTTGGCGGCGAGGTCTGCATCACGGCGGATCATGGCAATGCGGATAAGATGTGGGACTATGAGACAAATCAGCCCTTCACGAAGCATACGACGAACCCTGTGCCGTTCATCGTCGTCTCCGACCGCGTGAAGGAAGTGCATACGGGGGCGCTCTGCGATATTGCGCCGACGCTTCTGACACTTGCAGGGCTTCCGATTCCGAAGGAGATGACAGGAAAGCCGCTTATCACATTGAAGTAAGAATGTCTAAATAAAAGGGTAAAATGGGACTGCTGCATTGGGATGCGTTCTGTGAAATCTTTCGACAATGCAGCAGTTCCGTTCTGCATAGATGGAAAATATCTTTATGTAAACAGTGGAGGAAATGTGATGACAGCAAAGATCATTAAAGCAGATGCCGGCAGTGTAACACTTGGTTATGAAGATGGATCATTTGAAGATGTGCCGTGTACCGAGCTGCCATTTGGCCCCGAGGTGGTGAAAGTGGGGACGGTACTGGATGTTTACCAAAATGGCGAACAAAGGATGTATACCGTTTCCAAAAGTGCCGGCGAAGCAAAGGGAAAGCGCAAGGTGAATAAGTTGGCATACGTTCTTTGTGCAATCCTCGTGGGTGGTCTTGGCATTCATAAATTCCTCGCAGGGCGGTGGGTTCTTGGCATTGTTTATATCCTGTTCTGCTGGACATTCATCCCTGCACTTGTCGCTTTGATTGAGGGGATTATGGCAGCGATGAAAAATGCGGACGAGCAGGGCAATATAGAAGTGTAATGTTTAGTAGTGTTTATTTAGAAAATTTACGCATCTGTCTTGACAATACGGAGAAAGAATGGTACTCTTTTATCATGTTTTTATAAAAACTTCATATGGATTGGATTAGGTGTCCAAAGACTTAATAGAGAATTCGGTCAATGCCGGAGCGGTCCCGCCACTGTAACAGCGAGTGTGTCTGCAAGATGCCACTGGGGAAGCCCCCTGGGAAGGCGCAGATGTATGATGAACTGGAGCCAGGAGAACTGCCTAATTGACAATCGCCGTTTGACCCGCGCGTGATGGGGAGGGGATTTTGCTGTAATCGTGTGCAATATTCCCGGCAAGAGCCGGGTTTTTAAGTTATGAGCAGTAGCCCCCTCCCGTTTTTGCGGGTGGGGGCTTTAATTTATTTTCATCATGCTTCTCCTTACAGTGCAGTGTTCCGGAGGAGAACGATGATGCAGAGAGAAAGGTGATTCAAGGGGTATGAAAAGAGAGAAGAAGTGGACATTGGCGATGCTTGCGGCATTTGCCGGAATGAGTTTTGCAGGAACGGGATATGCCGCAGACCAGACTGAGGCGCATGCACTGGCCGATACTGTTGTGACGGCACAGCGCCGAGAAAAACGCGATCTTGACACACCTGCGACGACCACGATCATCACAGCAAAAGAGATCGAGAAGGCAGGATACCGCAATGTATTCGAGGCCATCGACCAGCAGATCGGCTCAACGAGCACATCTTACGGGGAGGCGGGGCAGGACTTCGGCTTTGCAGCAGGGCGTATTGTCCTGCGCGGCTATGACCGCGGCACTCTCGTTATGGTGAACGGTGTGCCGATGAATCTCAAGAACTACCCGAGCACGGAGAACATTCCGGCAAACATGGTCGAGCGCATCGAAATCGTCAAGGGCGCGGCATCGACGCTTTACGGTGCTGAGGCGATGGGTGGTGTTGTCAATGTGATTCTAAAGAAGCCGCAGGCGGGAGAATCTGAGTTCAAACTCAGCCAGACGGTCGGAAATTATTTCAAAAAAAGCGAGGCGACCTATCTGGGCGACCGTATCATCGTCGATGTGAGCCGTGAGTGGTCGAAGGATATTCCGCACTCCAATGGGTTCGGCATCAACAAGATTTCGTGGGTGGACTGGTGGGTCGGCAAGGGAAAGAAAAGTCGTGTCGGTGTAGCGGCGCAGCTGACGGATGAACTGTCTCTCAGTTATAACTATATGGAGGGAGATATTACACGCGGCGGGCTTCGCTATAAGAAGAACAGAGCCGGCACAGACCTTATCCCCATGGGAACGAAATACAACTACCGCTATAATGATCTTCGCCATACGGCAAGTCTCGTCTATCAGGGCAAGGAGAACGGCATTCATGCTGTTCTTGGCTACAATTACCGTAAGGTTGACGGATATGACTATCTTGCGCACAAGAAGAATGACGGCAATGCGACGATGGATGGACAGATCCTTGATGTACAGAAGAATTGGAAGTTTGGAAAAGACTCTCTAGTGGTTGGCTATTCTTATCAGCGCGAGGCAATTGATACACCGGCAAAGCAGCGCACCGCCGTCCGCACCGGAAACTCTCTGTATGCCTCTTACAGCAAGCAGTTTACACCTAAGTTTAACTTTACGCTCGGCCTGCGCGGCGAGTTCATCAATGATCCGGAGGAGGATCAGCGGGTCTTTATGCCGCAGTTCCAGACGAACTATCAGTTTGACCGCAATACAGCATGGTATATCAACATCGGCAAAGCGTTCCAGATGCCGACGGTAGATGACAGTTTCCGTTATACGAATTTCAATCCGACCGGATTAAAGCCGGAGAGCGGCTGGACCTATGAGACCGGCGTCAAGATACGACGCGGCAGCACCGCATGGAAGGCTGCTATCTATCACATGGATATGAAGAATAAAATCGGATGGCGATATAATGCGCCGACGGATGAACACTATGCAGTCAATACAGGACAGTTCCGCAACACAGGATTTGAACTTGAGTATATGAAACGCTTTAATGATATGTGGCGCCTGACACTCGGCGGCTCCGTATCCAATCCGGAAGTGCAGAATCCGGAAGGAACGGACAAAGCGTGGGTGCAGGATGCGGCGCGCCTCCAAGGACTTGTGCGTCTGGATTACCGGATGGCGAAGTGGCAGGGCAATCTCAATCTCAAATATCTTGGCGATCGTGAATACACTGCCCAACGGTACGGCGCTGCGCAGGATGTGCCCGATAAGATTCAGCTCAATATGAATATGATCTATACGGCGGGTAAAGATGATGTGGTCTCGCTCGGCATCTACAATCTGCTGGATCGCGAAAACTACTCCAACCGTTATGGAAATCTCGACCTCGGGCGCAACTTTCGCCTGACCTATACGCATGCGTTCTAATGTACAGCTCTGCACGCTTTTGCTGCTCCTCCTTGCAGCCGGTATTCTCTCTGGCTGTGCGGGGGCGCAGCAGAATGCGGCAGAGCCATCTGTGTTTTATCGCGGAACGGATGGAATGGGGGTGGAGGTCGTCCTGCCGGAAAAGCCGCAGCGTGTCGTCTCACTTGGCCTCGCAACGGATGAGATCCTGCTCGCCATTGCGCCGCCCGAGCAGATTGCAGCGCTCACTGCATACGCGGATGATCCCGGACTCTCCTCCATGACGGAGGCGGCGAAGGCTGTCCCCGTAAAACTAAAGGACCGGAGCCCAGAGCGTGTGCTTGCACTGCATCCGGATCTCGTTTTTACCACGGACGGAGTGCCGAAGGAACTCGTGGAGAGTCTGCGAGATCTCGGGCTGACGGTCTATGCTTCACGAACGCCGAAGCGCATCGAGGGCATTTTTACCCGCATCGAGGAGATCGGCAGGCTGATTGGGCAGGAGGAGAACGCTGCGGCCCTCATTGCCGAAAAGCGTGCCCGTCTCGCCGATGTCGAGCGCCGCGTCGGGGACATCCCTGAGGCGGAGTGGCCGATCATTGTGGCTTTTGCGTTCAGCGGTGTATTCGGGCAGAAGGACGGCCTCTTTGACGATATGTGCCGCCATGCCTCCCTGCGCAACGGCGCCGCGATCGTCGGACTAACGGCAGATACGCCCGTCTCGATGGAGCAGATTGTTGCGCTCGATCCGGATGTATTCCTCTTGCCGACATGGAGTGCGGAGGGGGAAAAGACGGAGGATTTTCGCCAAAAGCTCCGCAATGATCCTCTGTTTATGCACGTCAAAGCGGTGCGGGAGAATCATCTCTACACCGTGCCCGATACCTATCGTTACAGCGCGGGGCAGAACGCGATTGAGTGTGTCTATGAACTCGCACGTGCGGTCTACCCCGAGCGCTTTGCAGATGTGAAGTAAAGGAGACTGCGATGCCGCTGCGGATGTTGGTGCTGAGTCTCACGGGAGACTGCAATCTTGCGTGCCGTTACTGCTATGCATCCGGTCAGGACCGCAGAACGATGACGTGGGAGACGGCACGCCGTGCGATTGACCTCGCAGCGAAGGGCGGAGCCCCGTTCATCCTCCAGTTCTCAGGCGGTGAGCCGCTGCTGGCTCTTCCTCTGCTGCGCCGGACTGCAGACTATATCCGCACCAATCGGATACGGGCGCGCATGGACCTCCAGACGAATGGGACACTGATTACGGATGAGACGGCAGACTTCCTGCACGGTGCGGGCATCGGCATCGGCGTCAGCCTCGACGGCAGGCCCTCTGTTCACGATGCGCTCCGCTGCCATCCCGATGGGCGCGGCACTTCGTCCGACGTGATCGCTGGGATTCAGCGCCTCGGACAGCGCGGCATTGAGATCGGTCTGACCTGTGTTGTTACGGCGGAAAATGTCGGGGAACTCCCCGGCATCATAGAGATGGCATACTATCTCGGCAATGTGCGCCGCGTGGGCTTTGACCTCCTGCGCGGACAGGGGCGCGGCGCGGCTGTTGCTCCTGCACGGCCGGAGGATGTTGCACATGCGATGGCGCGTGTCTTTGATCTTTGCAGGAAACTTGAACGATTGACCGGGCAGCACATTGCCGTCGCACAGGCAGAGCAGGCTGCATGTCTTGCGCATCGCACGGATGACGGATTCTCTCACTGTCATGCGATGAACGGAGCCGGGGTTCATGTGGATGCCGCGGGGCGGATCTATGCCTGCTCTTCCTTTGTCGGCGATGCGCGCTTTCTGCTCGGGGACGTGGAGCATGGCATTGATGCCCGGCGGCAGGAAGAGACCGCGCATGAGATGCAGAGCAGCATGGAATTCTGCCGGACATGTCGGGATTTTACATCGTGCGGCGGAGCCTGCTGGGCGCGCTGCATGGGCAGCGACGCCTTATGTGCTGCAGAATGTGCACTGAAGCGCGCAGCAATGCAGACGGTGCATGCCTCGGATATTCATACATACGAAGGGATACCTACATGAAAACAAAAGCGGTTTATCCGTTTACAGCCATTGTCGGACAGGAGGAGATGAAGAAGGCGCTCCTTCTCAGCGTTGTCATGCCGTCGCTTGGCGGTGTGCTGATCAAGGGCGAGAAAGGGACGGCGAAATCCACTGCTGTTCGTGCTACTGCAGCACTCCTGCCGAATTTGCGGGCGGTGACCGGCTGTGCCTGTCACTGTGATCCGTCGCTGCCGGATCTCTACTGTGATGCCTGCCGTGCAAGGCGGGGATTCGGAGAAGAGCTCACGGCAGAGG
>ERZ773083.414-NODE-414-length-35742-cov-6.868720_pt1 | contig 35742 bp, 34 predicted proteins | sample MGYA00511465_ERZ773083 | MGnify/ENA primary metagenome ERZ773083 (study PRJEB29015, sample SAMEA2738001) | human oral metagenome | biome: human oral; feature: human-associated habitat; material: dental | place: China | collected 2060 ... | reverse complement strand
TTCATGCCGCAGCTCTGCACCGCCTGCGGACTCTGCACCGCACGCTGCCCGAAGAGCGCCCTGCGCCTCGCCGCCTCTCCCGCCGCCAAGCGCTGGCGCGTCCCGCTGCCGCACTGCGAATCCTGCGGCGCACCGTTTCAGCCGATTGGCACGAGCGCGGTCTGCCGCGCGTGCATGGAGAAGCATTTGCCGCTAATATGAAAAAGAAAGTCGAATGCGAGAGGAGTGTGCTTGATATGGCGAAGATCACCCTGCGCCAATTTGGTCCTATTCGCGATTGCCGGATGGATGTGCAGCGTTTCACAGTGTTGACCGGATCACAAGCAAGTGGGAAGAGTACGATTGCCAAGGCGATTTTTTTCTTCCGGACGGTAGGGCAGGATGTCATCGCCCAGATGAAGATGAAAAATCTTGCAGGTACATACAAGACATCATTGGAGAACGATTTGAAAAAGCGATTGCGCAATAAATTCCTGCAGATGTTTGGCTCTTCCTGGTCTATGCCGAAAGAGATGAGACTTTGCTACGAATATAAGAAATGGGTGACGATCGAGGTCTATTTAGTACCGAACGAAAATGCGACGCACCGCAATTTCATCGAGTTTCAATTTGGAGAAGGCATACGGGAATTCCTCGAAAAATATGAGAATTACGCAGAGAAAATTTGGGATGAATCGTCATGGGAGAATGTGGAGCGAGAGATTGACGCGTTGTTTTCGGATGGATACGAGACGATTTACGTTCCCGCAGGACGCAGTCTGATTACCCTGCTCACGGATCAACTGGTGACGCTTCTTTCCAGCGATGAAGGTCGCAGTCTCGACTTCTGCATGCAGACATATGTCCGTAAGATTCTTTCGCTTCGCTCCCGGATTCGAGAAGGATTCCATAACCTTTTGGACGAGGTGCTGCATACCACACAAATCAAGATCGATAAAGAAGCTCTGCATTATATGGAGCGATTGATGGAAGAAGTTCTGCATGTACGATATGCTTATGATCGAGGCGAAGAGCAGCTTTTCTTTGACAAATATCGTTATGTAAAAATCAGCCTTGCATCTTCCGGGCAGCAGGAAGCCATTTGGGTTTTTAACATCATGTATTTCTATCTTCTGCAAAACCGAAAAGTCTTTCTTATCATAGAAGAGCCTGAAGCACACCTCTATCCCGATGCACAAAAAAGAATTGCAGAAGCAATCGGCTTGTTTGAAGGGGCGGGAAACCAGGTTTTTGTGACAACGCACAGCCCTTATATCCTAGGACAATTCAACAATATGCTGTACGCAGGGTACTTACAAGAAAAAGTGGAAGGCATGGATGAAAAGAAGTTGCATGACATCCTTTCCCCGTTGTCCTGTATAAAATCCGCAGATGCACATGCAGTATATGTCCATGATGGGAAAACAGAAAATGCCGTTTGTGACGGACTGATTCGCAACGAATTGATTGACGGCGCTTCTGTCGAAATCAATGAAGAGATGGACGCTTTGCTTGCATTGGAATGGGCTATGGAAGGAGATGTGTAAATGCTTGAGCGATACCAGAGTTCATGCCGAGCAAGGCAGGAAATTATCGTTTCCCGCGACAGGAAAAGCAAAAACCCGGTTGAACATGTAGCGGAGAATCCAACGGGAAACAGTGTCAGACAGTATTGCTTGGATGATAGAAATATCTTAGGAGGAAATGCCTCTTGCTGTGATTATTTGGTGCTGAATTGTGAGAAAAAGAGAGCGTACTTTATCGAATTTAAAGGGCGCCATGTCTTGAAAGCAAAACGCCAGTTTGAATCAGCTGAGGCGCTTCTAAGGGAGGATATCATCGATTTTGTGAGGTTTTATCGTATCCTTTATAGAGGGAGCACCCATGATGTTCAATCGAGAGAGATTGTCATGTGGAAGAAGGCGGCAGGTTTTCGCGACGGAGTTCCTGTTATAGTGGTCAAAAGTCATCAGTATAAAGAGCGGATTGACTTTTGACACTGCGTCTGAGGTATGATATGCTAAACGAAATACGATCAAAATGAAGGAGTGTCGGTCTATGAAGAAACGCAGTATGCTTGCCGTGGCTGCGGCGCTCGCGCTCAGCAGCAGCGCTGCGTTCGCCGCGTCATCGGCGCAAGACGCTGCAGCGGAAGCGGCTTCGGCTGCGCCTGTCGCTGTGAAATCTGCTCCTACGCAGCCAGATGCGCAACGCACGGCTGCATCGAAGGATGGAAAGACAAAAGAGACGACGGTAACTCCGAGCTACATTGAGGCGCCGGAAGAATTCGAGATTGCTTCCCTTGGGCGTCCGTCGACAGTGCAAAACTATCGGCTTTTCAAAGGGGATACGATGCGCATTTTGCCCATCGGCTTCACGGAAGACATAAAGGTTGAAGAGATTCCAGTTGGTGTCGATGGCTGCGTGCAGCTCCCTTATGTCGGCAGTGTCAAACTGGAAGGCATGACGCTGGATGAGGCGAAGGAAGCGCTTCTGGAAGCCTTCGGTGAGTACATGCGCATCCCCGATATCTCGATTTTCGTCACGAAATATGGAAAGCGCAAGGTCTACGTCATGGGTGATGTGACAAAACCTGGCATTCAGGAGATGGATGCTGACAATATGAATGCCTATGCTGCCCTGGCAAGCGCTGGCAGTTGGACGGATCGCGGGCGCAGCACGCGCATCCAGGTCATCCGCGTGCGCGACAATGTGATGTATTACCGTACGCTGAATATGAAGGACTATGTGAAGAAGCATGACATTACACAAAATGTTTTCCTTGAAGATGGAGACATCGTCTATGTGCCGGCGACAAATGGCATCAAATTCCAAGAAGATATTTTGCCGTATATCAACGTGTGGGCGCTGTATAAATCTTTGACGGACTAACTTCGTGAATTAGGAGAGAATCTGCAATGGAACAAAATGAGGATACGATTGACCTCTCGAAGCTTTTTCATATCATGGCTGCGCGTTGGAAGGTCGTGACAACGATCGTGTTCGCGTGCACGGCAGTGGCGGTAGTGATTGCTTTTGTGTTGCCGAAGCAGTATGAATCTACCACGCTAGTGCAGACGCGAAACTCTGGCAAGATTGATGTTTCGGGTGCTGCCGCCGCGATGGCAATGTTTGGGGTAGGTAGCGGATCTGTGTCGTCGCCGACGATGAATTATATCGAACTCATGAAGTCTCGCACGGTGCTTGAACCCATTATCGATAGTATGGATTTTGAAAAGGAAAAGAAGCCGGATGCGAAAACATTCGCAAAAAAGTACCTTGATATACAAAATACAAAGGGGACGAATTTGATTCAGGTCATTGCCCGCGGCAAAACTCCGGAAGAAGCGCAGATGATTTCGCAGACGGTCGTTGACAACTTCCTCCTCATGCAGACGGACATGAACCAGGAAACGCAGTCCTTGCTTGTGAAGTTCCTTGAGAAGCGCATTGCGGAAAGCAAGCAGGAGTCGGAAGAGGCCGAGCAGAAGCTGGCGGCCTTCAGCAAGGAGCATAAGATATACAGCCCCGATGAACAGGTTAAGGCAGTGGTTGAGCAACTGGCGGCTTTTGACAAAGCAATCAGCGAAGCCGAGGTTCAGCAAAAATCTTCACAGGCAGAGCTTGATGCAGTCGATGTAAAGCTTGCGGAGCAAAAGATGGGAAGCAAGTCGTATAATATCTCCGACAATGAGGTCGTGCGAAAGATTCGCGACCAAATTGTTGCGAAGCAAGTGGAACTCGTTGGTTTTGAACAACGCTATACGGATAAACATCCGAGCGTTCAGCAGGCAAAGAGCGAACTGCAGCAATTGCAGGAAAGCCTCAAGGCAGAGGTCGTTGCAAGTGTTGACTCGAATGCTGCGACGTTGAATCCAACACAGTCGGAACTTTTGAGGAGTCATGCTTTGGCGGCTGTAAAATCTTCTGTTGCAGCGGCTGAGGTAAAGAAGCTTAAGGAATTGCGCAACAAACAAGAAAGCGATATCGGGAATATGCCCGACGATGTTTTGGAATATATGCGTCTCGAGCGCGACGTAAAGATTAAAGGTGAAGTCTATCTGAACCTCGTCAAGCAGAGCGAGCAGAGCAAGATTCAAGAAGCGATGGACAGCATGGATATCCAGATAGTCGATCCGGCGAACTTGCCTGACATCGAGAGACCTGTTGCACCACGGAAGAAATTGATTACAGCGATTGGCTTTGTAACGGGAGTTCTTCTTGCCATGGGTTACAGTCTGCTTGCATATCGGCGTGAAGCATAATACAGAAAAGGGGGGAGCATATTCATGTATACGAGCACTCGGATTCCGTCTCGTATTCGCAGGATATGTGCGCCCCTCCTTTTTGTTGTGTTTGACTACATTGCCATTCTTCTTGCAGAGAAAATGGCATTTGGTCTGCATGACCTCTATGGTCTCTTGATGAGGACATCCTATCACGTTCCCGATGCCTATCTCTACTTTTGGATCCCTCTTGTATTCATTGCATTCCTTTCCGTCTCGCAGACCTACACAAAGATGCAGCCAATATTGGAAACGGTACGCCAGATCTTCTACGCCGTTCTCTATGCACTCATTACCTGTATCCTAGCTCTTTACTTTATGCAGGCAAGTGTGCTTGCCTCGCGTCTCTACGTCGTCTTGTTTGGCGTGCTCGCATTGTTCAATGTCTATGCTGCTCGATACGCTCTGTTGAAGTTCCTTAAGGTAACGAACACGTTCATGAAACCTGTTATTCTCATTGGTGCAGGGAAAACGGCGGAGCAAGTCCTGCGTTCCTTTGAGGAGGATCTGGGCTATCGGTATAAAGTGATCGGCATATTGGACGACAACCCCGTTTCGCAAACACTGCCGCAGAAATTTCTTCTGATGGGGACATTGGACAATGCGGCAGAAATTGTGCATGACTCTGGTGTTAAGACGGTCATTGTCACAGCGCCGGGGATGGAGAAGGAGAAACTGCAAGCACTCTTAGAACACATACAGCCTTATGTAAGGGATATTATTTTCGTTCCCGATCTCATCGGCGTTCCACTTTACAATGTAGAGGCGCAGACACTGTTCAATGAGCAGATTATGATGCTGTCCCTCCGAAACAATCTGGCACGTCGCAGAAATCGGATGCTCAAAAGAGTTTTTGACATCGTTGTCGGCGGCTTGCTGTGTGTTCCTATTCTTCCCATTCTGCTTGTTGGTGCAATTTGTATTCCCCTTGATTCGAAGGGACCTGCGTTCTTCAACGCTCAACGAATCGGCAAGCATGGGAAAACATTTACCTGCTATAAGTTTCGCTCCATGCATACGAATGCCGGCGAGATTTTGAAAGAGTACCTTGCGGCGCATTCCGCTGCACAAGAAGAGTGGAATACATTTGCAAAGCTTCGCGACTATGATCCCCGTGTGACGAAAGTTGGAAGATGGATCCGGAAGTACAGCTTAGACGAACTCCCGCAGATTCTGAATGTCATCAAGGGGGACATGAGTCTTGTCGGACCTCGCCCCTATCTTCCACGTGAAAAAGAGGATATCGGTGAGTATCTTTCCACAATTACGCTCACCGTTCCTGGCATCACAGGCTTTTGGCAGACCAGCGGACGCAATGATGTCAGTTTCGCGGAGCGTGTTGCTATGGATACATGGTATGTAAGGAATTGGTCAATCTGGCTCGATTTGATGTATTTATTTAAGACAGCGAAGATTGTATTTACAGGAAAAGGGGCTTATTAAATTTTACCTCGAGGTGGGAATGTATTGAAGGTATTGCATGTTGGGGAGTACGTAAAAGGCGGAGTGGCAACTTATTTGCATACATTGTTTTCAGATGAAACATTAGCTGTAGATAACCATTTAGTGTTGAGTCAACCTATGTCAGATACAAATTGGGAATTGCCGTCATCAAAAGTTTATTACTATCCCTATATAAGAAAAATTTCGGATATTCCTCTGGCGATAATTCGCATTCAGAAATTGATTTATCGGATAGATCCTGATATATTGATGGTTCACAGCACGTGGGCAGGAGTTTTTGTTCGCTTTCCATATTTGTTTATACCTAAAAGAAGGAAAAAAATTATATATAATGCTCATGGATGGTCCTTTTTGAGAGATACATCTGCTATACACAAAAAAATATATGCGTTTATTGAAAGATTGCTATCAAATGTGACAGACTGTATCATCAATGTTTCGGATTATGAGCAAAATGCAGCACTTATATACGGATTACCAAAAGAAAAGATGGTGCGAATATATAATGGCGTGGATGCTCCAAAGACGGGGACAATTACAATTGAAGGTTTTGATCCAAACAAGATCAATCTTCTTTATGTAGGACGCTTTGATCGCCCAAAGGGACTGGATTGGTTATTGCAGAAGTTGCGGCATAATATAAAGAGAAAGGATATTCATTTATATATCATTGGTGCATCAGTAATAGATAATCAGACCATATCTATATCCGATGAACGTGTTACCTTTTTGGGTTGGGTTGATTCGAAAAAGATTGATGGCTATTATAGACTTTGTGATGCTCTTATTATGCCATCTCGTTGGGAGGCGTTTGGCCTCGCTGCAGTAGAAGCAATGCGTAATGGGATGCCTGTGATTGCAAGTAGGCAGGGGGCACTCCCGGAGATAGTTCGTCCCAATGAAAGCGGTTGGTTGTTTAATATTGATTCCGATGGTGCATCCCTGAATAAGGTGTTGTGTTCTTTAAACAAGAATATCATATATGCGTTCGGAGAAGGAGCAAGGAAAAGATATGAAATGTATTTCACTGGAACTAAGATGAGAGAAAGCATTATTTCTTTGTATGGAAATGTTCTAGAGTAAATGATTGCTTCTCTTCTGACTCAAGTCATACTACTATAGAATAATACCAATATTACTAGGTCAAGCATACTGTTTTTGGATAAAAATGGGATAGAGATGGGGAAAGATGAGAATATATTTTAATGGACGCTTTCTTACACAACATATTACAGGCGTGCAGCGATATGCCATAGAAATAATAAAAGCATGGGATCAGATTTGCCTCGAGACAGAAAATGAAAACCAGTATGTACTGCTCGTTCCTAAAAATACAAGATACACCTTCCATTTTCATGTTATTGAAGTGAGACAGGTTGGGCATTTGCAGGGGTATCTTTGGGAACAGTTCGAACTTCCATTTTATACACGCGACGGATTTTTGATTAATCTTTGCAACTGTGCGCCGATCATTAAAAGAGATCAAACTGTCACAATGCATGATGCTGCTGTATTTGCTTGTCCAGGTGGTTTTTCTCTTTTGTTTCGTTTATGGTATCGTTTGATGTTTCTCTGCTTGGGACATAGACTTAATTTATTCTTTACAGTTTCTAACTTCTCAAAAAGAGAATTAAATTCTTATTTGGGTATTCCTCTTAAATATATCCATGTTACCTATAATGGGGTGGATCATATTAGGGAACTGCGCAACGACGAGAGAGAAGAATTGCTCAATAAGAATAAATATGTTCTTTCCGTCTGTAGCATGAATCCGAATAAAAATTTTTCTCTTATTTTGGGAATTGCCAAAGAAATGCCGGATGTCAGTTTTTTTATTGTTGGAGGATCTAATAATAAAGTTTTTCAAAAACGGATGATAAATAATGTACCGAGCAATGTTAAATTTCTCGGGTATGTCACCGATGAAGAGCTGTTTACACTCTATGCGCATGCGACATGCTTTCTGTTTCCTTCACTCTATGAAGGGTTTGGCATACCTCCTCTTGAAGCGATGACTTTCGGTTGTCCGGTTATTGCTTCTAATAGTGCTGCTTTACCTGAGATATGTGGAGATGCGGCAATATATTGCCCCCCGGATTTGCCGACAGCATGGGTGGAGGCGATACGATCCATAATGGATGAAAATAATGATATTCGCGATGATCTTGTCAAAAAATCACGTGTGGTTGTTTCTCAATACTGTTGGAGAGAATCAGCAAAGAAAATGATGGAGTTGATTTTAGCGTTTTCTCAACGATAAGTGGATTGAATTAATATTGCCATAATTATGGGGGTGATATAGGTGAAGATGGTCGTAGAGTGGGCAGAAAAAATATTAGCGAATGTTTTCTGCTTTTTTTTTGTGGTGCAAATCCTATCACCGATGGTCACTGGTAAAACAATATATATTGACTTTCTGCTTGCGGTATTTAATCCCTTTTTTTTGTTATGGATAAGTAAATATAGAATTTCTATGGATTACATAGTGATTATACTTCTTTTAGGTTTTATCGGTGTTTTGGGACATCCTATGACAAGTATGAAAATTGTATTCACACTCATAGAAGTGATGTATCTTTTTTATATTTATGACAGAAGACTGTGGTATATCCACTATTATATTCAGATCTCTATCCTTGTCGCTGCCATTCAGATTTATGGTCTTCTTTTTGACCCCAATATTTCGCTTTTACTTAGTCCTGAAAACCTTTCCCATATGGTTTGGGGGGCTTACGCAACGCCGACAAATTCTAACTTTTACGCATTGGTCGAGGATGGAATTCCCCATGTGAGTGGATTATCCAGAGAGGCTGGATTTATGGCGAGCCTTCTTTTAGCTGGGATCTATATAGAATATTTATTTTCAAAAGAAGGATATTGGTCAACATCAAAACTGGCTAAAGTTTTCTATATAATAGGATATGTTATCAGTTTTACTAAAATGTCATTTCTTATAGCTCCTGTATATATTATTCACCGCCTTCGTGGCGTTATTAACATGATGCCTTTGTGTTTTGTTTTTGCTTTTTGGATCGTTGGAATGATGATCTACTGGTCGTTTAATCAGAATTTTTTACTTGATACCGGTAATATAACTTTTTTACATCGTTTTGGCGCTTATGTAAGTTTGTGGAATCTAGACACAAAGGAACTCATTTTTGGGGTGGATAATCTGACAAAGATAGATTCTTATGTCGCTCATACAATTGGAGGAGATTATGATTTTTTTGCGGGTTTCGGTGGATGGTTGATTACAAACGGACTTTTATCCGGGATGATTTATCTCTTAATTTTGTATCGTTTGCACATAACAGGATGCGGCTTATTGTTATTGTTTCTTCTGACAGTAAATGTTCAACCAGATACAAATCAAAATTTTGTTGTATTGGCATATTTTATACTGTTTAAGTTTTATCGAAGAGACAGGTTGCTTTTGCAAAAGAAACAATAGAGTTTTATCTCTTTGTTGACGACTCATGATTATACAGAATTTTATCTATGGATATGGGGGAAGGAATACATATTATGAAAAACGTTTTATTATTGGCACTGGATAAGAATATTGTAGACGCTGTTTTAACGAAAACGGACTGGCATATTTCAGCATTGATTATGCCTGATGACATGCGTATAGCACCATATCTCGGAAATCCTCGTATTCGACAAACATATACACGATATGATTTTCATAAAAATAAAGATTTATCTGGACTTGATTTCAGTGAGTTGGAAAAGTTCTTCTACGCACAACTTCGTTCCGAAAATTTTTTTCTGCGTTTTATAAATGATTATCAAATTGCAAAATATGATTACTACTTAGGGTTCGCTCTGGCAACCCGTATATTTAAAGAAAATCACATTGATCTTGTAGTTGTTGATGGATTTAACGAAGGCCGACCATCAGATATGCTGTTGACTGAAATAGCAAGAAATAGGGATATCCCTTGTTATAGTTTAGAGCCTATGTTTTTAGGGAAATCAGGTATTTATGATAATCTAAAAAAACAAATGATTTCTATTAGGAGAAATGATCCTATATCTATGGAAGGGACGCTATTTTATACTTTTAGTGCTAATAAGCTAGCAGATGACGTAGTATTCCATCATTCTATTTTGCAAAATCCATTTGCTAGACGAATAGAAAACATTGTATACTCTGTTTTCGGGCAAGTCGGTGTAGATTTTTGTAGTTGCTTGTATACGATGAGTAATCGTAAAAATACGATGGGGGTGAAATTTACAGAGCGCTTTTTCCTATTTCTTGATGCAAGAAAAATAAAGAAATGGTTGATGAAACATGCAAAAACTCCTAATTTGGAAGAAAAATACATCTTCTTTTCGCTACATTATGAGCCAGAAGCCACTATCTCTGGAAGAGGGCTCATTGATAGCCAACTAGTGGCCTTACGAATACTTTCTCAAGTCTTACCAGATGGGTGGCATATTTATGTTAAGGAACATCCACATCAATTGAAATATAATGAGCGGGCGTTGTATGGATATCCTTGGGCAACATATAAAACATTACGTTTCTACGAAGAAATTATTCGATTGCCTAATGTTATTCTGGTTGACACCATGGAACCTAGTAAAAACCTAATTCAACGAAGTCAAGCAGTGGCTTCGTTGAGCGGAACTGCTATAGGAGAAGCAATTTCATTCAAAAAGCCGATTATGGTATTTGCGCCGAAACAAACATTGTATTCTATGTTAAGGGAGTCGTATAATATCTACTCGTATGACGAATGCTTGATGGCAGTGAATTCGATCCGACAAAACTGTGAGAATGGTGTTTGCCCATCTTATAATGAATGGGAAAGCCTTTGTCAACAGTACTTGTTTAATATGGACGCTCAAGGTTATGAAGAAGCCATTTCTTCATTGGTGCATGAATTAGCAACTACATATACAGATCATTGAAGATATCTGAGTTTGAAAATTATTATGTTTTATGGGGGCGGTATTTTTGATAGAAGAGGGAGGGAGTCGTGGCATTAGCTTTTTGAAAGAGGTTGCTAGATTCTCCGTTGCTCCATTTGTAAACTTCTTTTTAGGTATTGTTGCCGTTATATTTCTTACTCGTATTTTCCCCCCAGAAGTATACGGTGCATGGAACCTTTTTAATTTAGCAGCCAATGTTTGCGTTGGTATTGTATACCTTGGTTTGTCTGATGGCATACTAAGATTTGCATATGAACTTCCTGTAGGATGGAGCATACAAAACCTTTTATGGAAGTGTATTTCGCTTGCTGGAATAGTCTTCTTGTTTTTTTCGACAATCATGCTCTGTTTCTATGATGCAGTATCAATTTGGCTATTTCATGAGATATCTCTATATAGAATTGTCTTGTTGCTTCTGTATACATGTACTCTAATGCTCTTGAATTATTTTTTCGTGAGCTATTATCGCTCAATGAATTTGGCTGCTCCCTACACAATTCAACAGATTGGGGTACAATTTTTCTCAAAAATTTTCATTATGGCAGCAATCTTTATTGATGCAACAATTGATACAGTTCTAACACTTAATGTTGTTGGGATGCTTTTCTTTTTTTTGTTCTGTTTGTATATTCAGCGAAAAAACATTTTTCCGAGTAGACTTCTTGGCTCATATACAGATATTTCTGATGCAATCAAGTTCTCTCTACTTTCTTGGCCAGGTGGACTTTTGGCAAGAGTAGGTTTGTTTCTCATACCCTTTGTATTATCTCAACGTATGGGGGCTTATGAAGTTGGCCTTTATTCAGCTACTAGTATATTTGTCGCTGTGATTGTTGTTTTAAATACGGGATTCATGACATACTGGGTATCCTATGTGTATAAAAATGCGGAGACTAAGCAGGCTTCAATTATTAAAGTTCATAATTATATGGCGATTTGTATATTTTTTGTCTTCAGCATCATGATTATATCTCAGCACATTCTTTACTTCTTGATTGGTTCAGAGTATCAAATGAGTAGAATATTCTTTTCGTTGGTTATTAGTGATGTGTTCTTTTTAGCGCTTGAAGCAACAACACAGCAAGGCGTTGTGTTGAAAAAAAAGCCCCATGAGGGTGTTGTTATCTCATTGGTATTCCTGGTGATACAATTTATGTGTGCATGGTATTTAACAGTATATATGGGGATTGTCGGGGCTGCGCTAGCCACTATGATTGCTGCTGCATGTCGCTTTTTATTATCTACATGGAGGGGGCAAAAATATTATTGCAGTATTGAAAAATGGCATAAAACGCTAATGGCGATGTTGATGATTTTATCTCTTGCGACATCAAACTGGATTTTTGCAGATGAATATTGGCTTGAATTAGGGATAATCTTTCTTATAGGCAGCCTATTCTTGTGGATATTTAGAAGCGATGTCGCTGCGGCTGTTCACTTACTTTATGAATATAAAGATATGAGACAAAGAGAAAATACCATTTGATTATAGGCGTTGATTGTGATAATCTGAGGAAGTACTGATAAATTCAGCCCCGCCATCTTGACGCATCTTTTTTGCCCGTACTGTGTCGGCAAATCCTCCACATAGTTTCTACTATGCGTCCGGTTTGCCTTCTTGTTCGGACAAAAAATCTGCACCAATCTGACGGACTTCATTTTATCAGTGATTCCCTAAAATGGAGGTTAATCATGGCAGCACGGTTATGTCTTGGCACAGTGCAGTTCGGTATGCACTACGGCATTCATAATGCACTTGGTCGACAGCCAACGGATGAAGAGGTGTTTTCGATTCTGGATGCCGCACTTTCCTATGGAATCTGTGAATATGACACGGCGAGTGCGTACGGAACAGCAGAGGAAGTGCTGGGGCGTTATGGGCTGGCGCAAAAATCCGTAAACGGCGAAAGCGTTCGTATTACCTCAAAGCTATGCCCTGACACTGCTGGCGATGAGGAAGGCGCTCTTGCAGAAATCCGTGAAAGTCTCAGATATCTTCGCGCTGAACGCATCCATTGTTATATGCTTCATCGTGCGGCTGATATGGAATCCCCTGCAATTATGGAAGGGCTTGCTCGCGCCAAAGATGAGGGCTTGATTGAGTCGGTCGGAGTTTCTATTTATGATCCTGAAGACGCTCTTCGTGCGATACAGAATTCACAAATTGAGATTATTCAAGTGCCGTACAATGCTCTTGATCAACGCCTTGATATGGTAGGATTTTTTGAACAGGCAAGAACGCGTGGTCAGAGTATCTACGTAAGAAGTATTTTTTTACAGGGGCTATTGCTTATGTCTCCAAAGGGGGCTGAACTGCGGGTGAGGCGCAGTGGCGCATACATCGCACGATTCCAAGCGATTGTGGAGGATGCTGGTTTTTTACCGAATGAGGCGGCAATGTTATACGCGCTGTCGCATCCTGGAATTGATGCCGTCGTTTTTGGCGTGGATACGGTAGATCAACTGAAAAAAATATATGCATTGCAGAAAAACTGAAGACATTCCAATTCTGTCATGAAAAAATCTGCGGTTCATTTGCTGATGTACCGAGGGAAGTCGTTGTACCAAGTTTATGGTGAGGGATTTATGAGAAACCTTAAAGATATGTTCGATCTGACAGGAAAGACGGTCGTTATAACGGGGGGAGCCGGGCATCTTGGTATAGGGATTAGTGAGGCACTTGCCGCATTTGGCGCAGAACTGTACTTATTGGGACATGATGCCGAGAAAAATCAGCGAGAGAGGGCACGTCTGCGAGAGAAGTATGAGGGGCTGACCTGCGAATCCATTGTGTTTGACCTTCATGATAAGACCTCTGTCCATGATGCAGTTGATGCTGTGATGCAAAGCGCACGGAAGGTTGATGTCCTAATCAATAATGCGGCGTATGGCTGCGTGAAACCGCTTCATGAATACGAAGAAGAAGAATGGTTGGAGGGAATTGACGGGACGATCAACGGTGTCTTTCGCATGACGCGTGAGATTCTCCCCGTTATGCTGGATCAAGGTCACGGAAATATCATCAATATTGCCTCCATGTATGGAATGGTGGTACCGAATATGGAGATATATGGTGACAGTGGTCAAAACAATCCTGCAAACTACGGCGCAGGGAAGGCGGCGATTATTCAGCTTACGAAATATATTGCATGTGTATATGCAGAAAAGGGGATTCGCGCCAATACAGTTTCTCCGGGACCTTTTCCCGAACTTGGGGTACAGAAGGATGTTCGGTTTATTCGTGCGCTGGAAAATAAAACACCAATGCACCGTATCGGGACACCGGAGGATCTTCAAGGAATCATGGTTTACCTTGCCTCGAATGCAAGCCGATATACGAACGGTCAAAATATTGCCGTGGACGGAGGATGGACATCGTGGTAAGAAAGATCGGTATTATTGCACAGGCGCATATAGGATCATCCCGCCTACCTAATAAGATGCTCAAAGATCTTTGTGGAAAGACTGTCCTAGGGCATGTGATTTCCAGACTCAAGCTAGTTCGATATGCGGATGCGCTAATCATTGCAACGAGTGATCTGCCTGAGGATGATGTCATTGTCAAGGAATGTCAAAAGTATCGTACGGATGTTTTTCGAGGGAGCAATGAAGATGTTTTATCCCGCTTTTATCATGCAGCAGTAGCGTTCGAGCTTACCGATATTGCGCGTGTATGTGCTGATAACACACTGATCGACTGGGACGTGATCGATGATGAGATTGCAGCGTATCGGACGGGGAAGTATGCACTCGTTGATCAGAGCGAGAATATCCCACTGGGGCTTGGCTGCGAAGTTTTTTCTTTTGACATGCTGAAAGAAGCGTACGAAAAAGCGACCGAGCACTACCAGCATGAACATGTCACACCATATCTGTATGAGCATTATTCGCCGCCTTATCGTCCGCACTATCCAAACGATTACAGAAAATATCGGCTTACATTGGATACAGAGCAGGATTTGAAGTTGATACAGAATATCTATCAAGCTCTGTATCGAGAGGGTGAGGATATCACACTTGACCGTGTGGTGGCATTGATGGAGCAAAACCCTCATTGGGTTGAAATTAACAAGGATGTGCATCAGAAAATGGTAAAGGGATAAGGTCACTCTCTACCTCGAAGCACTTTAAAGAGCAACTTGAGATCGAGCATGCAAAGATGTATAAGGGCGAAAGGACTTTCTTCTTTTTTGCATTTGTGATATGATAAAAGCGTCTTGAAGCTAAGAGGAGTGGTTTATTTGTTCAATGGGAAAAGTATTCTTATTACGGGTGGAACTGGGTCATTTGGTAAGAAGTTTATAGAAATCGTACTGAAGCGGTTTACACCGAATAAGATCATTGTATTCTCTCGGGACGAGCTCAAGCAGTTTGAGATGCAGCAGGTGTTTAATGCACCGTGCATGCGTTATTTTATTGGAGATGTGCGGGATGAGGCGCGCCTCAGACATGCAATGTACCAAGTGGATTATGTCGTTCATGCTGCAGCTCTGAAGCAGGTGCCGGCTGCGGAGTATAATCCGATGGAGTGTATTAAGACGAACATTCACGGAGCACAGAATGTTATCAATGCCGCGATTGCGTGCGGAGTTAAAAAGGTCATTGCGCTCTCTACGGATAAGGCGGCGAATCCGATCAATCTGTACGGTGCGACGAAACTTGCCTCGGATAAACTCTTTACGGCAGCCAATAATCTTGTTGGTGATCGGGAGACGCGCTTTGCTGTTGTTCGGTATGGCAACGTCGTCGGCTCGCGTGGTTCGGTCGTGCCCTTTTTCAAGGGGCTTATTGATCGAGGCGCGAAGGAGCTTCCGATTACGGATGAACGAATGACACGGTTCTGGTTGAAGCTGGAAGACGGGGTTGATCTCGTTTTGAAGAGCTTCCAACGCATGCAGGGCGGAGAAATTTTTGTGCCGAAGATTCCGTCTATGCGGATCTTGGATTTGGCAGAGGCGATAGCACCCGGTGTGCCAACGAAGATCATTGGCATTCGTCCGGGCGAAAAATTGCACGAGGTCATGTGTCCCTCCGATATGTTTTATGAAACATTGGAATTTAAGGATCACTTTGTAATCAAACCGAGTATCGAGTTCGGCAAGAATATCGATTACACGAAAAACAGACTGGGAGAAGAGGGACACCCTGTTCCAGATGGGTTCGAGTATAGCTCCGGAACGAATGATGTGTTCCTCACAGTGGAAGAACTCAGGGAGATGAACCCATGATCTATTATGGCAGACAGGATATCAACCAAGACGACATAGAGGCTGTGCGTGCTGTTCTGGCATCCGATTTCCTCACACAGGGACCCGCGATTGAGCGATTCGAAAAGACGGTTGCGTCCTATTGTGGGGCGAAATATGCTGTTGCCGTTTGCAATGCGACGGCGGCTCTTCATATTGCTTGTCGGGCAGCGGGATTAGAGCCAGGGGATGTGCTGTGGACTGCGCCGAATACGTTCGTGGCATCGGCGAATTGCGGCCTGTACTGCGGATCGGATGTCGACTTTGTCGATATTGATGCGCAGACCTACAATATGAGCACACAAGAACTTGAAAAAAAACTTGCATCTTCGGCGAAAAAACCGAAGGTGCTTGTTCCTGTGCATTTTTCGGGGCAGCCATGTGATATGGAACAGATCCATCGTCTTGCCAAAGATCATGATATTACAATTGTTGAGGATGCCTCACACGCGATTGGTGCTGAGTATAAGGGAGAGCGGGTTGGCTCTTGCAAGTACTCGGATATGACGGTGTTCAGCTTCCACCCTGTTAAGATTATTACAACTGGCGAGGGCGGAATGGTGCTGACGAACAATCCTGATCTGTATGAAAAACTCCGTCTTTATCGCTCCCATGGGATTACGCGGGATCCAAAACTGATGTCGAACAATGATGGTTCATGGTATTATGAACAAATTGACTTGGGGTATAACTACCGCGTCACCGATATGCAGGCTGCGCTGGGGACTAGCCAGATGAAACGTCTGCCGGAGTTCTTGCAGCGACGCAGATATTTAGCGAAGCGCTACAACGAACTGCTTGCTGATTTGCCGCTTATTCTTCCCTATCAGATGGAGAGCGTAAACTCCTCTTGGCATTTATATGTAGCAGGCTTCCGTGAAGGTGCTTCTCTGACGAAGAAAGAGCACTTGTTTCAAGAGATGAAGAAGCATGGAATTATACTAAATATGCACTATATCCCTGTCCATTTGCAGCCATATTATCAAAACATGGGCTTTGTACATGGCGATTTTCCCGTGAGCGAGGCATATTATGAGAAAGCCTTTACACTTCCGTTGTATTACGGCTTATCGGACGAGGAGCAGGTAACTGTGGTCGAGGCGCTCCGTGACAGTCTCTCCGGGATATAGAATATGAGTATTGTTCTTGTTTCAGAAAAACCTTGGGATGCTTCCTGCGCTGACGAGTTGGATGCCATTATTGACGAGGATGTAATATTCATCTCGGATAAAGCGTTGGTCGTTGAGGAAAACCTGAGGGATATTCAGCCACGTTATGTTTTTTTTCTTCATTGGTCTTACTATATTCCTGCCAGTGTTTATGAAAACTTTGTTTGTGTTGTATTTCACATGACTGATTTGCCGTTTGGGCGAGGTGGGAGTCCTCTGCAGAATCTGATTGCACGCGGTATTTATAAAACACAGCTATCTGCTCTCCGCTGTGTAAAAGAGCTGGATGCAGGTGCTGTGTTTTTGAAACGTGAGCTTTCTCTTTTTGGTACAGCAGAGGAGATCTATATACGATCCACTAAATTGGCGAAAGATATGATTGTTGAAATCATAGAAACTAAGCCGATTCCACAACAACAGGAAGGCGAGCCTGTGGTGTTTCGCCGTAGAACTCCCGCGCAAAGTGATATGCAGGATTTGGAGTCGCTTGACAAGGTGTTCGACTGGATTCGTATGTTGGATGCAGACGGATATCCTAATGCATTCCTCGAAACGACACATTTGCGTTTGTCATTCAGACGGGCAGCACTTCATGATGGCTATATAGAAGCTGATGTGAAAATTTCATTGAAAGGGGAGAATCATGAGTCCTCGTAATGTATTAGTTGTAGCAGCTCATCCGGATGATGAGTATTTGGGTTGTGGGGGAACCTTGCTGCGACATGTTGCAAATGGAGATCATGTACACATTATGATTTTGGCTGAGGGGCTGACAAGTCGAGATCAGCACCGTGATGTTGATCGGCGTAAGGGAGAGCTCAGTGCTCTGCATCACTCCTCGCAAATGGCGGCGGATCTGCTTGGTGCGGATTCTTTGAGGCTGTGTTCATTTCCTGATAATCGTATGGATAGTGTGGATTTGCTTGATGTGGTAAAATGTGTTGAGGAACAGATAGAATCGCTGAATCCCAGCATTATTTACACGCATCATGCAGGGGACGTCAATGTAGATCATCTGATCACTCACAAAGCGGTAATTACAGCCGCTCGATCATTACCCGGGTCTCGGGTGGAGCGCCTTATTTTTTTTGAAACGGTTTCAAGTACTGAGTGGCAGATACAAAATGCCAAAGATGCGTTTTTCCCGAATTGGTTTGTCCAAATTGACGAGTTTATCGACAAGAAAATTGCCTTATTGCGTTGCTACGACAGTGAGATGAAGGCGTATCCGCACCCGCGCTCCTATGATGGCGTTGAGTATCTAGCTCGATATCGCGGGCAAATTGTTGGCGTAAAATACGCAGAGGCTTTTTCACTCGGGAGGAACATTCTCAGAGAAGGGGGTACAATGCTATGAGATTTTGTAAACATTGCGTTATGCCCGATACAAGACCCGGACTACATTTGAATTCGGAAGGTGTCTGTGAGGCATGCGTTTCTTACGAGAATCGACAGGAGATTGATTGGAGAGCGCGCCGGAGAGCGTTGGAGCAGATTTTAGATCGTTTTCGCTCCAAAGATGGAAAGAACTATGATTGCATTGTTCCGGTAAGCGGTGGAAAAGACAGCACCTATCAGGTCGTCAAAATGCTCCAACTGGGGATGCACCCCTTGTGCATTACATTTATGGCATCGGATTTGTCGGAGATTGGGCATCAAAACATCCTCAACCTGCAAAATATAGGGGTGGACTATATTACCTTCACCGCTAATCCTCGTATAAAGAATAAAATGGCTCGCCTCAGTTTGGAACGCGTCGGAGATATATGCTGGTTGGAGGAAGTGGGCGCAAATTCGTTCATCTATCGTTCCGCCGTTCAGTATAATATTCCGCTGATTATATGGGGAGAGAATCCTGACACAGAGTATGGCGGGCCTGCGGCAGATGGCGCACACCTTGACCGTGCATGGCTTGAGCGGTGGGCAAACCTGCTCGGACTGTCAGTATGGGATTTGGTCGGTGTAGATGGGATTCGGGAGATTGATCTGATTCCCTATCAGGTGCCGACGGATGAAGAACTTGCCAGCGTCGGAGTGACGGGGCTCTATCTGGGCTATTATCTCCCTTGGGATGGGGTTATGAACAACATCATCTCACGGGGGCATGGGATGCGTTCCTATGACCGCGTTATTGAGGGATCCGTTGAGGACGCCGGCAATACGGATGATTATCGTATGGGCGTCCATCATTATTTCAAGTATTTGAAATATGGGTATAGCCGTGCCAGCGATATTGTATCGCAGCATATACGAGCCGGTCGTTTGACCCGTGAGGACGGGGTCGAACTCGTACGGCTCAATGACGGGAAATTCCCGTGGACATATCTTGGCAAGCCTCTGGCAGAGATACTGGAGCCATTGGAACTCACAGTTGATGAGTTTATTGCGATCTGTGATCGGTATACGAATCGCAGCTACTTCAAAACCGATGAACAGGGGAACTTACTGAAGGATCGCCATGGAAATCTGATCAAAAAGGACGAATATTTGATTCGCTGATCAATCAGTGTTGAGGAGGATAGATATGCTGGCAGTCATCACTGCTCGTGGCGGCAGTAAGCGTATTCCACGAAAAAATATCAAGGAGTTTTGTGGAAAGCCGATTCTGGTATATTCTATTGAGGCAGCACAACAGGCACAGATTTTTGATGAGATTATGGTTTCGACGGATGACACCGAGATTGCCGAGATTGCGGAGCAATACGGCGCATCAGTTCCCTTCCTCAGGAGCGCAGAGGCCGCCGATGACTTTGCCGATACCGATACCGTTCTGCGTGAAGTTGTGCAAGAGTATAAGAGCAGAGGTACGATAATAGAAAATCTTTGCTGCCTTTATCCTACCGCACCATTTGTAACGGGAGAAGTTCTGCGCAGAGCGTATGATCTCTTTCGAAAAACCGAGGCAGATGAATTGGTTCCGGTTGTCCGCTTTTCATACCCTCCTCAGAGAGGATTTGTAATGGATGGTGATTCCTTGCAGTATCGTTGGCCGGAGTATAAAGATATGCGGTCACAGGATATTGAACCAATCTATCACGATGCCGGACAATTCTACTTTATGCGAGCCAAAGCGCTTTTTCGCTCGTCGGAAGACGCATATAAGAGAGCGGCGTTTATCCTTGATGAGATGCAGGTGCAGGATATTGATACAATAGAGGATTGGGCGCTTGCAGAATTGAAATTTCGTATGAGTAGGCGGATATGATATGCTGAATGTCATCGTACGTGTCGATGCTTCTACGGTTATTGGCAGCGGACATTTGATGCGGTGTCTAACACTGGCAAAAAGACTGCGGAGGATGGGGCATAGTGTCACCTTTGTCATGCGGGCACATCAAGGGAGTATGCAGTCTGTCGTCGAACAGCAAGGCTTTTCGTACCGAATGATGGCACGTCCTAGTTCCTATCATGGTAAAGAGTACGAGTCTTGGCTGGGCGTCAGTCAGAAAGAAGATGCTGTTGAGACAATCGCAGTCATGGGAAAACAGGTCAACCTGCTGATTGTTGATCATTACGCATTGGACCATGAGTGGGAAGAGTTTCTGCGTCCCCATGTGAACAGTATTCTTGTCATTGATGATTTGGCGAATCGCCCCCATCTTTGTGATTTTTTACTTGATGTAAATTTGGATGCGGAAAAAGGAGACAAATATACCGTACTTGTTCCAAGGGGGTGTCGTACATTCCTAGGAATCAATTATTTGCTTCTTCGGCAGGAATTCTATGATGTCACACTGGGACAGCGTCATGATACTGGTACAGAACACGACTGTATGCGTGTGTTTGTTTGCTTTGGGGGGAGTGATCCCACCAATGAAACTATGCGGACAATTCGTGCGCTCTCCCATTATCAGCAATCTAAACTTGATGTCTATGTGGTCATTGGTGCGTCGAATCGTCATCGGAGAGAACTCGAGGATTTTTGTCGATCGTTGCATTGGCATGTGTACTGTCAGATTGATTATGTTGCGCTTTTGATGGCAAAGTCTGACTGTGCCATTGGTGCGGGGGGGACGATGACATGGGAACGCTGCTTTGTCGGACTCCCCTCTCTTGTTGTGGCTGTTGCTGAGAATCAGCGTGAAGATGCAGTTCTTTATGATCAAAGGGGCATTATTTCCTATGCAGGATTTTGGCGTGATCTTGATGATGAAACGCTGAATGAGAAAATTCATTCTTTTTTAGATGATAAGGAGCTACAGGCTCGCATCCGTGAAAATGGGAGCGAAATTTTTACGGAAACGCATACGCAAGAGATGTTGGAGGAGGTGACGATGCGTGCTGAGGCATGGAAAATATAGTCTCCGTCCCATTCATCAGGATGATTTACCAACGCTCTTGGCGTGGCGCAACTCAGAGCGTATTTCCTCTGAGATGCTGACATCGCATGAAATTACTTGGGAAGAACATGAGGCGTGGTTTCAGCGAATTTGTCGATACGATCCGCTGCGGAATTTTGTGTTCTGTTATGAAGATCGACCGATTGGCTACATGGGATTTTCTGACTGGGATGAGAAAAATAAGACGTGTTCATCCAGCTCATATATTGGAAGAGCAGACGAGGTGCCGATTGATGCGGGACTTTTCTTGGACTATATGGGACTTGAATATGTTTTCTCGCAGACGGAAATCAATAAAGTATGGTCCTATGTATTCGCGCATAACAAACGTGCCTATCGGCTCAACCTCTTGCTGGGCTATAAAGAAGAAGGGTACTTGCGGCAGCATTTCCTGCAAAATGGAAAATTTCAAGATGTCCACGTGGTTGGAATCTTGCGGTCAGAATGGAAACAGGAAAAAGAACGCATTGATCAGCTGTATGGAGGGACAGAAATATGACAGAAGCAGAGTTTTTAGAGGAGATGCAGACTATTCTCGACGTTGAGGATACGGTTGTTATGGAGGCGAACTTGGAGGATTTCGACACATGGGATTCTCTGAGCTTCGTGAGTTTTCTTGCGGCGATGAGTGGTCATAGTGCGCATCGTATTGAGCCGAAAGCCGTGCGTGCAGCGAAGACGGTCAAGGATCTTTTTGTCCTGACACAGGAGTAATCCGATGGATGTCATATATGATTTTTCTGCGAAAAACTTTATTGTCATAGGTGCCAGCTCCGGCATGGGGCGGCAGATTGCAGAGGAACTCGCTGAGGCAGGTGCTCATGTTCTGGCGGTTGCACGTAGACAAGAGCTTCTGCGTCAGCTGCAGGAGAAATATCCAACAAATATTTCTGTTGCAGTAGCGGATATGACGGAAGCCAGACCGCTCGATCATGTCATTGCTCCGTTTGTTGCACAATTTGGCAAGCTGCATGGTGCGGTTTATACGGCGGGCGTGGAGGGGCTTACTCCGTTACGCGCCTTCTCAGAGGAAATGGCGCGCACGATTATGGAAACGAGTTTCTGGGGTGCGATCAAGGCAATGCAGCTGGTGAATCAGCGAAAATTCTCCGTGGACGGCTGCAGCAGCGTACTGTTTTCCTCGATCTCGGCATATACAGGAGCCTCCTCCATGTTTGCCTACTCTGCCGCAAAAGCTGCCGTACAGGCAGCTGTCCGCTCCATCGCAAAGGAAATATGCCGCAGCGGAAAGCGTATCAATACGGTTAGTCCTGGGTGGGTGTCAACGGAAATGACACATCGCGCAGTGCAGGAAGCTGCCGAGAATATGATGGGGATCGTCGAAGAACGTTGCCTTTTGGGCTTGGGCAAACCCGAAGATGTCAGCGGTTTTGTATTATTCCTTCTCAGTGACCGAGCGCGTTGGATTACTGGAAAAGACTTTATTGTCGATGGCGGATATTTATGGGGGGATGGCTGATGGATAAGATTTTTACAAAGCCTCGTGTTGCAGCGATTTCTGCCTGTGTGTCAAAGAACCGCTTGGAACTCTCAGATCTTGCCGATCTCTATGGAGAAGAAACTGTTGCCAAGATCATGAAGGTGACGGGGATACGCAGGGTCAGCGTAGCACCGAAGGGCGCGACAACGGCAGACTATTGCACGGCAGCGGCAAAGTACCTGATGCAGGAGCAGAATATAGATCCGCAGACGATCGACGGACTTGTGTTCGTGACGGAAACACCCGATTATATCATTCCACATACCTCAGCAATTTTACAGGAGCGGCTCGGTCTGCCGAACCGTGCGCTGGCATTTGATATCAACTATGGCTGTGCAGGCTATGTATATGGCATCTTTCAGGCATCTCTGCTCATCGAGAGCGGCTACTGCAGGAGGGTGTTGCTGTGTGCAGGAGATACTCTATCCCATTATGTAAATCCGACGGATAAGGCTGTGCGCATGGTACTCGGAGATGGCGGTTCGGCGACACTGGTAGAGGCAGATGAAAATGGTCGGTACAGTGCATTCTCTTTTTATACCGATGGCAGTCGCGCAGAGAACCTTATGATTCCGGCAGGTGCGAGTCGTATGCCTCGTGAGCCGGGTGTAACGGATGTTCTGCATACGGATGCAGACGGCAATGCCCGTACGGACGAGGATTTCTATATGAATGGCTTGGAGGTCATGGGCTTTGCGCTCAACGAAACCCTTGCGTCCATTCGTGAAACAGCCGAGTGCATGAAGTGGGAACTTTCGGAAGTCGAGCTGCTTGCATTGCATCAGGCGAATGCTCTTATTGTTCAATATATCACCAAGCAGTTAAAACTGCCGACGGAGCGTGTTCCTATTGCCGTTGGAGAGACAGGAAATGCCAGCAGCGCTTCGATCCCGATCATGCTGACCAGTACATTTGGAGGAAAAACACTCGATTTTACAAAGGTGTTGGCTTGTGGATTCGGCACGGGACTTTCCTGCGCAGGCGGGGCGCTTGATCTATCCGGAACGCAGGTGTTTGGGCTAATGGAAGAATAGTTCTGCGGATGATGGGGGGATATGAAAAATGCGATTGGTTACGGATTATTTGGATCATATTGTGCAGGAATATCCGGAGAAAATTGCCTTTGCCAATGAGCAGGATTCGATGACCTTTTCGCAGGTGCATGAAAATGCGCGGAAAGTGGCAGTTGGATTAATCAAAGAGAATATTTTTAAGCAGCCAATTGTCGTATTCATGGAGAAATCACCAATTTGTATTACCTCCTTTTTAGGTGTGGCATATAGCGGAAATTTTTATACGCCGATTGACACGCAGATGCCGTCATCCCGCATTCATAAGATAATCAATACTTTACACCCTGCTGTTGTCATTACAAATCGTATGTTATTATCCTCGGCAGAAGAGGCTTTTGACGGATATAAAATTCTTCTTTACGAAGATTTACAACAAAATATGGCCGACTTCGAAGCCATCGAAGCCGTTAAGTGCAGGCAGCTGGATACAGATTTGCTCTACGTCCTGTTTACATCAGGCTCAACGGGAGACCCCAAGGGTGTTACCATCTCCCATCAGGCGGTGATAGACTATACAGATTGGGTAACGAACGCCTTCGATTTGGACGCATCAACCACACTCGGGAACCAGGCGGCATTATATTTTGATTTGTCCATACAAGATGTCTATGCACCGCTGAAGACTGGTGCGACAACCTGGTTGTTGGAACAAGAGAAGTTCGCCTTTCCTATTCGACTGCTTGAGTATCTGAATGAAAAAAAGATCAACACCATTTTCTGGGTGCCGTCCGCCTTGGTTTTGGTGGCTAATTTGAAGGCCTTGCGTCGCGTTGCATTGCCGAACCTGCAGAAGGTCTTGTTTTGCGGGGAAGTTATGCCGAACAAGCAGTTGAATACATGGCGTAATGCTCTTCCTCACGCGTCGTTTGTCAATCTGTATGGGCCAACGGAGATTACAGAGGTCTGCACCTATTATCGTGTGGAGCGCGAGTTTAAGGACGAAGATGCCCTGCCTATCGGAAAAGCCTGCGAGAATATGGAGGTGTTCATCCTTGATGAGGAGGATCGGCTGATTACGGGAGATGAGATTGGCGAACTCTGCGTGCGGGGACGCGGTCTGTCCTACGGATACTATAATAATCCGGAGAAGACGGCAGAAGCCTTTGTGCAGAACCCGCTGCAGCCGAACTACCATGAGATGATCTACCGTACAGGAGATTTAGTTCGGTATAATGAATTTGGTGAGCTCATGTATGCGGGACGAAAGGATTTTCAGATCAAGCATATGGGGCATCGCATTGAACTTGGAGAGATTGAGACTGCGGCGCTTGCTGTTGAGGGAATCAAACAAGCGTGTTGTCTCTATGATACTGCACGATCAAGGATTGTGCTCTTCTATGCGGGGGCAAAGAGCGACGAAGAATTAAAGGAGCTGCTTCCCGCATATATACCGCATTATATGATTCCGAATCGGTTTGTGAAAATGGATGAGATCCCGCTCAACATGAATGGGAAGCTGGATCGTGTCTGGTTGAAGTCACAGCTCTAGGGGGAAATATGGATACGAAAGAGAAAGTGGTCAACGTATTGCAGGTAGTCAACTCGGACATCAAAAATGATGATACAGATCTATTGGCGTCAGGCCTCTTGGATTCCTTTGATATTGTGAATTTGGTGTCGCAGTTGGAAGAAGCGTTCACGGTAGAGATTGAACCTACTGATATCGTTCCCGAAAACTTTCGGACGGTAGCAGCCATTGCGGCTCTTATGGAGCGCAGCACTTCGGTGGAGGGATAAAATGAAACTGCAAGATTATATCGGTGCAGATAAGAAACCGTTCATCATTGCGGAGATGTCAGGCAATCACAATCATTCGTTGGAGCGTGCTTTGGAGATTGTGGAACTGGCGGCGAAGAACGGTGCGGCTGCCGTCAAACTGCAAACCTATACGGCTGATACCATGACGCTTGATATCGACGAAGGTGAATTCTTCATTGATGATCCGGATGATTTGTGGAGTGGGACATCACTCTATAAACTTTATCAAAAAGCATATACCCCGTGGGAGTGGCATGAACCTATTTTCAAACGCTGTGCAGAGCTTGGCGTACTTGGTTTCAGCACACCGTTTGATGTGTCTTCCGTAGACTTTCTGGAAGAACTGGACGTACCATGCTATAAGATTGCCTCCTTTGAGAATATTGATATCCCTCTTATCAAGAAAGTTGCCGTGACAGGAAAGCCAATCATCATGTCGACGGGCATGGCAACACTCGCCGAGCTTGATGAGGCGGTGCGTACGGCACGGGAGAACGGCTGCAGCGAATTAGTGCTTTTGAAATGTACGAGCGCCTATCCGGCAACGCCTGCAGGGGCTAATCTGCGAACTCTGCCACACATGAAGGAACTTTTTGACTGCGAGGTCGGCATCTCCGATCATACGATGGGCGTTGGTGTATCCCTTTCTGCTGTTGCGCTTGGCGCGACTGTGATCGAAAAGCATTTCACAACGGCGCGAGCGGATGGAGGCGTGGACTCTGCCTTCTCAATGGAACCGCATGAGCTCAAGGAACTCGCTGAAGAAAGTGAAAAGGTGTGGATGTCCCTTGGACATATCGCTTATGGTCCAACACCCGAAGAACGTTGCTCCCTCAAGGATCGCCGCAGTCTCTATATCGCACAGGATATGAAGGCGGGCGATCTGATCACACGGGAAAATCTGAGAAGTATCCGCCCGGGACGTGGGTTGTTGCCAAAATATTACGATGTTGTCTTGGGGAAACAAGTCAATCGGGATGTAAAGCGCGGAACGCCGATGTCGTGGGATTTGTTGGGATGAAGAATACAACAATAGATATTTAGGGAGAGCTTATTTATTATGGGAAAGTATCCAGATTGTTTTCCTGATAATTTCGAGAAAGATATTTTGCCGGATGGAGCACAAGAAAATAGCAGACGAGTGTATAGAATAATTAAGTATGATGACGAGATTAACCGTAAAAATTTTATGAGTACATATGAAGAAGTACAGTTGGGACTGATGCCGAAACCCAAAAGATATGATGAAAATGAGCCGAGTACGTATTCGACCTCTTGCAACGAGGAGCTTTCAAAGATTCGTTATTTTTTAGGTCTCTGCATGAAACATCGACCCAGAGCATTCATTGCCGTTGGCACGACAGACGGGAGCTGTGGGGTGAGTCAATTGACATCTGAAAGAACGAATAGTAATAGTGGACATGTTGATTGGTGGGTATATGCTGATGCTGAACCACAAATATATTTCGAGAAGGTGGAGTAAATGGAGAAGTACTTTACCAATGTGGTAGGAATTGGTGACTTATATTTAGACTATATCTTTTTTGAATTTGAAGACGAACCAATACTATTTGTGTGTGTTGATCGATGTGGATATCTTTATTTGTGTATATGTACGGAAATTCGTTATGAGCAAGACTGGGTTATTACACTTGTTGATCAGGAGCAATTAACGGAGTTGGTACAACAGCGCAGGGATATACAGTCAATATTTGCAGAATCAAAAAAAATTATATTTATTAAGATGAGTGTGGATAAATCCGAATCCAGTAAACAGGTTTCTTATGAGAAACTTGACCCCTTAGAATTACCAGATCAAGGCGTTTATTTCCCATGTGATATAGTTGGAGCGATGAGTTATATACAAGAGCGGGGGATTACTTTTAGAGAAATCGTGAATAGTGAAGAGAGGATGGGGGATCATGGGCTTAATGTAGACTATGAATCGCGCTTTATGATAGGTGTAGAGGATGATTTGTTTGTGAGAAATGAGCTTCATGATGCATCGTTTGAGAAGGGAAATGTACTAAGACAGGAAAGTAATATAAAGTTTACAGATAAAGAACAACCCTACCATGAAAAAGATAAATTTAGAGATAAAAGTATTTTAATGAAGCTTTTGTGTGTAGCGTAGAAGGTGGTCTTTATGGAAGCCAGCAAATTTCAATTTACAAATCCGTATATGGAAGAGGTAGCCTTTCAAGGAAGTGGAGAAAAGTCAGCGGAAAAGGATGTTCCATTATCAAATACAATAAGGGTTCAAGTAAAAAAGGATGAAAAAAAACATGAGGCAAGTGTTAGGCTTATCATCAAAACTGACGCAGGAACGGATGGCGAGCTTTTTAAGTTAGTAGTCAAAATGGTTTCTCAATTTAGATGGAAGGATTTGGAGGATGAGAAAGTAGACATTCTACTTCATCAGAATGCTCCAGCATTGTTGCTCAGTTATGCTCGACCAATTATCGCTAGTATTACTAATGCTTCTCGATTCCCAACATATAATATTCCATTTCTGGATTTTAGCGTAGAACCGACAGCAGAAAAAGAATAGAGATATGTGAATGAAATCAATATGGATGTTTCGCTGTGGTTTTATTTTAGGAAATATCACTCAATACAGACAACAAAGTTAAAGTCATACATAGACGCTGTTGTCAACTATTTGAAGTCGTGTAGACTTGTGATATATAGGAAGTCAAATATGCAGATCGTATTACTTTCCGGTGGCGCGGGCAAACGCTTGTGGCCGCTTTCCAATGACCTCTACTCCAAACAGTTTCTTCGTCTTTTGCGACAGGAAGATGGAACACAAGAGTCGATGATTCAGCGTGTCTGTCGTCAGATGCAGAGTGCTGCGCCGAACATACCAATCACAGTTGCTACGGGACGGGAGCAGGTTTCGCTGATTCGACGGCAGCTTGGATCGGGTGTGAATATCTCCATTGAGCCATGCAGGCGTGATACGTTTCCAGCGATTGCATTGGTCTGTGCCTACCTGCACGAGGTGCGTGGCGTCCCCAGTGATGAGGCTGTTGCAATTTGTCCTGCGGATCCCTATGTCGATGAGGATTATTTTTGTGCGGTTCTTCGGCTGCTTGAGGAGGCGGAACGGGAAGGTTCTGCGAATCTTGTTTTGATGGGAATTGAGCCGACGTATCCGAGTGAGAAGTATGGCTATATTATGCCTGTTTCTCAGGAAAAACAATCTAAGGTTCAGGCATTCAAAGAAAAGCCGGATAAGGAAACTGCTGAGAGATATATTGCGCAGGGGGCGCTGTGGAACAGCGGCGTTTTTGCGTTCAAGCTCGGCTATACACTTGAAAAAGCGCGTGAACTGCTGGACTATACGGACTACGAGGATCTGTTCAATCGCTATGAGGAGCTGACTAAAATCAGCTTTGACTATGCGGTTGTTGAAAAGGAATCCAGTATTGCTGTGCAGCGTTATAGTGGTACATGGCTCGATATTGGAACGTGGAATACCCTTGCAGAAGTGATGCCGGAGCATACGATTGGGCGTGTTACGCTCGATGAAACCTGCACGAATGTCCATGTCATGAATACGCTCCCCATGCCGATCCTTTGTATGGGGCTGCAGGATGTCGTTGTCGCAGCAAGTCCGGAGGGCATCCTCATCGCGGATAAGGAGCGCTCAAGTGCGATGAAGCCCTACGCGGAACGTCTGCATACACCCGTGATGTATGCAGAAAAATCATGGGGCGAGTTTCAGATTGTCGATGCGGAGACGGAAAGTTTGACCATCAAGATCACACTAAGTCCGGGGCGAGCGCTCACCTATCATTTGCACGAGCGCCGCGATGAGACATGGACGGTAATCGAAGGCCGTGGCTGGGTGAAGCTCGACGGCAATGAGTTTGCTGTTGCTGAGGGGCAAACTGTGCGAATACCGCGAGGGTCATTTCACACAATACGAGCGGAGACTCTGCTGAAGGTGATGGAGATCCAGACAGGTGAGGACATTGATGTGGAGGATAAGATTGTGTGGGGAACGGCTTAAGATACAAACTTCGTTAAGGCAGATAATATGAGAAAATAAGAATAGATGGAGTGATGTTAATATGGAGTTGAAAATCCAAAACCAAGGAGAAGTAGAATTGAATAATAGAATACATAAAGATTACGAAAATTCGTTGTTGACAATTATTTGGGCAAAATATAACGACTCAAATCATCTTGTATTTGCGATGATGGAGTTCTATCCGAATGAGATTGAGGAAATTAGTGAAATATCTATTGATAGTATTAGGTTGGAGAAACATGATAATGTTGGTGTGGATATAGAAATTTACTTTTGTCGTCGAAAGATGACTTCTCAAGAAGCACTTACGACTTATAGGGAATATATAGAAAAAAAACAAATTTGTCTTATTGATGAAAATGATAATATTTTTATAGATGGATCTTCTAAACATATACAAATTCCTTTTTGGCCCAAAATGACCGTTGGCAAACGTGATCCAGAATTTGTTTTACCATTTTTATCTGAATCGTCGGGATGCTGCCGTATGCATCATATACTTCCGGAAGAATTGGACTCTACACTATTGTTGCTAGCAGAATATGAAAAGCCTACTCATTGGATGAGAGAGCGATTGCTATGGGATATATCTGTTTATCCAGAACTTTTGGGTAGTATGCATTTAATTTTACCGAACCCATTGATTCGTAACGTGGAAGAACGAATGATACCTGGAAATCCTAATAGGGTGTCTATTTTTCTTGAATTGAGAGAAGGAAAGTCGATGGACGACTTATCCGATATGAAATTTTTGTCGGTTGAACGTGGCGTTTTCGGTATGTGCAATATGAAAGAGACCTTTTTATCTAATTATACTGAGCCTCGGTTTATTTTGGATTTTTCCGACTGTGACACAGAACAGTTTTCCTTTGCACTTTATGACAAACATAGAGGGCTGCTAGAATGGTCATCATTTGGCTATTTTATTAAGGCCTTTGATATAGATATGCGACTAGCGAATGCGACGAGGGAAATTCATACTCCAAATGGTACACCCTATGAGGTTACTGTTTATGAACCTGTTAGCAAAGTGAATTTAAATAATGAGGAGAAAAACGATTGGGGGGAACGTGTGTTTTTTTCACAGGTGAAGCGTAAACAAGGACGGCTTGCAAAGAAACTCGGGCAGAAATTATTTGAACCCAATCATCCAGAGGATGCGAAAATTTTTATCCGTGAATTGATACAGAAAGCAAGTAGAAGAGTTATTATTATTGACCCTTTTTTTACCACGAAAGAATTGTTTGATTTTGTTTTAGCTATACAATCACCAGTTGATGTGACTATTATAACCAGCAAAGATGTTATGAATAGACGGTCTGAATTGAAGGGAGGATCGTCCACAGAAACGATAGGGGATGAGATTTATACACAGACTTTGAGCTTAAAGGATAAACTGATAGGGTATAAAATTGAAATTAAAGTAATGACAGGCGACAAACCGCTAATTCATGATAGGTTTTTGATTATTGATGATGAGGTGTGGTTTTCTGGAAATTCACTTAATGACATAGGAAATCGCCTTAGTATGCTTATCCGATTGCCAAATCCAGGTGAAATACTTGATGTCCTGAAAGAATTGGAATCCAAGCCAGAGAGAAGAATCGAGACCATAGAAGAGTGGAAAAATAAGCGGGAGCGATAACGAAGATGGGAAACAGAAAAAAAGAAAGGATACACCCCTTAGAGATAATACATCCACTACCTGCTAGCAACATTTATGTATCATATGAAAAAAAGCTCATTTGGCCACATTTTGGTTATTCTGAAATGAATGACGAGTACTCTGAAAGATATATAGAACGAGATTCCAGTATTTTTCCTGGGACTGATGCTGTTTATAGTAATCGAACAATTTACGAAGAGGCGGCTAAAACGAGGAAAAATGAGATTGATTTCCCGGGAATTGGTTTAGGAATCAAGGAGTTTTGGGATACATTTAGGCAACGCACAGAAATACTATTGGCGGATCCGTTCTTCTCAGCAATTCAGTATCGAAGGATGATCGCCGTATTGGATGAAGTATTATCTAGTAAGGATGCGATACCCGAAAAGAATATTTATATACATGGGAGAAATAATATACAAGACTTGATAAGATATGTGGACATTATAAAAAAAGGAAAAATAAAAATTTATGAATTATTTAAGATATCTATATGGAGATTGCCTGAAAAGGATATTGTACATGATCGATTTGCTATTATGGATGGTGAGATCTGGCATTGTGGGGCAAGTATCTGTGGTATGCACGCTGCACTAAATGCTGTAAGTCGTGGCTGGGTAGATGAAGAGGGCAAATTGATGGAATTCTTTATGAAAAAGGGGGCGCGTATATATGGGTAGCGACTTTTGTGAATGTGATATGATTTTTGAGGAGCTTTTTTCGTGTCCTGAAAAATATATTTATAGCGAAGATGAGCTCGGAAGGTTTCGGGCATATCGACAGCAATTAGCCAAAGAGTCCGATATACAAATGGTTTGGAAATGCTATAGCAATTATTTCTTTCCATTTAATTTAAATCCCTATATAGATGCAATGGAAAAAATGCTGCCGGATAAGACAGTAGAATTTGCGAAATACTGTAATCGGCTGGATGCGCCTGCAATTTTGCATGAAATCTTTGCCGCATGCCGTAGAAAATATGGAAATGATATCTTAACAAGGGTTTTGTGGGAAGCTCCGGTTTGTGTGAAAAAAGATGAAAGTGGAAATATGATCTGGGATGGATCCTCATTTGCCGCACCTACTGCCTTAGACTCTTCTTTTCTTGCTTTAACACTTGATTTCCCGTTAGGGGGTAAAATTGATGAAAGCAATATAGAGAAGCGGTCTCACAAGATTGGTCAATCTTTGCTAAGCCGTCCTGATGGATATTTTCTGGTTTGGAATTATATAAAGTATTTGTTGTCCAAAGACATAAGAAATCCAGATGTTACATGGTTATTCATTAAGACAATCGGAGAAACGTGCGAGCCAATTCTTGATGGTTATTATGGAGGGAAAGATTGGCTAAAATCACTACGACCACGCGGATTTCACTTGAACATGAATAGGGGACATTTTTCGAAAACTGGTATTTTGGGACATTCTACCAAGGAGTCCATGTACCTAAACCTCCTTGCTCAGATGCAATTTAATCAAAAAGATGGTTTAGATAGCTATCTTCCATGTTTTGAAGATAGCCTTCTTATAGAGGATGAAATGTTTCGTGCATTTGACTCTAAGCCGTCACTACACCATTACTATATCGCGGAGATATACTTGGCATCAGATGACCCGTTGGAAAAGTGGCTGAAGACATGGGAAAAGATGCAATCTGGGCGATATCGAGTTTGGTTTAATCGATACGATGCCACATCTGCCGCTATTGTGAAAAATTTGAATTTTTTGCTGTTGGTAGGAATCGCTCTCATGGAAGGTATCTACTCCTCTAATCCTGAAGATAAGGAGAAGGGAAAAAAAGGTTTGCAGTTTTGTGAAAAGCTATGGGATCTGCTGAAAGATATGACAATAAAAAGAGAGCGAAATGTATCACAAATTCATAATGAAATGATTTATTACCTTGCAGCATGGAGATTCTTGTTTATAAAAAAAATACACAGAGAAGAAATGGCGATGAATCAAATGACAGAATTCCTCATAAGGGAAAGTTTGTCGCCACGCGTATTTTTAAATGTTTTAAGGATCTTGTTAAATAATGGGTTTACATCTTTGCAATATATTTCTTACAAAAACCAAAAAGTATTTCAGCAGAAACTTTTATGGAATACACAACATGCTATAGACTTGACACCATCTGAGGATAGCTTTGGTTTGCTAGGAAAACATATTAAATCACAATTTTTTAAATTAGGAGGAAATATGAACTACCGTACAATTACATTTCCTAAGAACAGTTAATTCCTCGTCACAGGCGGCGCGGGCTTTATCGGGTCGAATCTTGCCGAGGCGATTCTGTCGATGGGACACAGGGTTCGTGTGTTGGACAATCTGTCGACGGGATATGCGAAGAATATTGCGGGATTTCGGGAGAACCCGAAGTTTGAGTTCGTGGAAGGCGATATTCGGGATGCGGCGCTCTGCAATCGCGTCTGTGAAGGCGCGGACTATGTGCTGCATCAGGCGGCGGCGGTGAGCGTGCCGGAGAGTATCGAGCAGCCGGTGGAGTATACGCTGACGAATATTGTGGGTACGGTCAATATGATGGAGGCGGCGGCGAAAAACGGGGTGAAGAAGTTCACTTATGCGTCGAGTGCTGCGGTCTACGGTGACGACGAAACGATGCCGAAGCGTGAGGAGATTGTCGGCAATCGTCTCTCGACGTATGCGGTGACGAAGTTTGTCGCGGAGGAGTATGCGTATCAGTACACGATGCACTACGGCCTCGACTGCTACGGGATGCGCTACTTCAATGTCTATGGTCGCCGTCAGGATCCGAATGGCGCATATGCAGCGGTGATTCCGAAGTTCATCGAGTGTCTGCTCCGCGATGAACCGCCGACGATCAATGGCGATGGGGAGCAGTCGCGTGATTTCGTCTATGTGGAGGATGTTGTGCAAGCAAATCTCCTCGCATGCGTTGCGCCGCACGAGGCGGCGGGTGAGGCGTACAATGTTGCGGCGGGGAATCGTTCAAGTCTCAATGAGATGTATGCGGTGCTCAGTGCGCTGTTCGAGAAGGACTTGAAGCCTGTGTTTGGCCCTGAGCGCAAGGGCGATATTCGCCATAGTGGGGCGAACATTTCGAAGATCTGCAAAAATCTCGGTTATGCGCCGGAGTACGATTTTGAGAAGGGAATCAAAGAGGCGATTCAGTGGTATAAGGAAAATCTATAGATATCTCAAACTTCGCACATCAAAAACATACGTCAAACCCAGATCTATCGGCATAACAACATGTCCCCTATGCACATTTGTTGTAGTAACAGAACATAGCCTGTTGTCACAAAGCCTGCAACAAATCCTCTACCTCAGCCAAAATCATCCGCTCTTGCAGTCGTGCGGCAAACAGTACCATGAGAAGTCGCGCCGCCTCTATGTAACAGATATCAGAAAGCTCGTCGATTGATAGATAGAACAGTTCTCCGATACTTCGGTCATCTTTGGACTCCCGTTGCTCCAGCGCCAGAAACATGTACCGCAAAAGCACAATGGATACATGCGCGGTCATCGCACCGTATGAGAGTGCGCGGCAATCCTTCTCTAAGCGCAAATAACTCTTGCACACCTTGAAGAACACCTCGATCTCCCAACGCTTTCCGTAGATGCGGATCACTTCCTCTTCCGTAAGGCTCATATCCGTCGTTACCAAGATCAGCCAGTCTTTGCGATTGTTACGGTTGCGTACGAAAACGAGACGTACCGGTAGGGATTCGGCGCCCTTACGGACAGCCGCTTCTACGGACAACAGATACTTCGAGCGACCACGCCGTTTTCGGTGTTTCCTGTAGATTGCCTTTACATCCTGCATAACACCTTCATGGAGATAGTGAATTTTCTCCGTTTTCTTCGCCATCGCGACGACCTCATAGCCAAGCTCATGGACGGACAAGAGCGAGGTCGGAGAGCAGAACCATGTGTCGAAGAGGACATGACGCGCAGGAATCGCCGCCTCCTTCGCTTCCTGCAGGAGACAGAGCATGACCTCGGTTGCCTTCCTCTGTGCAAGTTTTCTTCTCTTGCCGCCACTCGTGCGTGCATCCACTTTCTCGGAGGAGGCATTCAGACGGTTCTTTGGATTCTCGGTCGACAGGAGCACATGGCTGACGGGCAGGAGGGAGCTGCCGTCCGACCAGCAGAGCGTAAGCATACGGAAGCCGTAGGAGAAATCCTTTTTGGCGTGGTCGTAAAGGCGCGCAAGGAGTTCGACTTTCTTGGAACGGGCCCGGTGGTAGATGGAGTCATCGAGGATGAGGACGTTGACACGATCCGCGCTCGTCAAG
>ERZ773083.413-NODE-413-length-35768-cov-7.383558_pt1 | contig 35768 bp, 35 predicted proteins | sample MGYA00511465_ERZ773083 | MGnify/ENA primary metagenome ERZ773083 (study PRJEB29015, sample SAMEA2738001) | human oral metagenome | biome: human oral; feature: human-associated habitat; material: dental | place: China | collected 2060 ... | reverse complement strand
ATACGCATAAAAAGCCTCCCATTTCTTATGTCCAAGAAATGGGAGGCAGTTCAATTTGAGGACGGCTGTTTTTTAAACAAAACGTTTTTCTCGCCAGAGGTTACTCCCCTAGCATGGTCTGCAGATCATAACCAAAGGACTTAACAAACTCGTAGGCATCCTTCTGCCAGTCCTCCTTGAAGACGCCAGGAGCAGTTTCAAAGAAGCTAGAGTCCAAATAACGAATAATGATGAAGTTGCTGTTTGGCTGATCAAATCCATTGCCTCTACTGAAATCAATACCGTGACCAGTATTTCTTCTCATCGCAGCTTCAAGAATAGGAACTGTGAGCTCGTTTACGGGAACAACAATGTCTGCCCTATCAAAGAAGCCACCCTTCTCCTTAGTGAAAACAAAGAGGTTGTTGAGTGCGCCGCCTGCAACACACTGGACTCGGCGAATGTCAGAAAGCTTGACCTGATGCTTTGCGCCGGAAATCACGCCATTTGAGATAGTAATCTTTTTCTCTTTGAGACTAAATCCAAGCGTAATGCTCAGCGTCTCAAGGTTATTAGGAAACTCAGTGGTAAGCTTATGAGCCGCAAAAGCAAGGATGATAGTCTTGGTATCCAAGATATTATGTCCAAATTCACGAAGCTTAAGATCTGTATCAACACTAGCAAGATCGTGACCATCATTACTCTTAAAGGTAATCTCGTAAGGGCCGTTGGAACTACAGTAGTTCAGCAAAAAAGTTGAACCGACCTCAGAAAACAAGATTCTAACCTCTGGCTTACCATTACCTGGAACATAAGCCAAGCCGTCTTTTGTGACGGTATAAGAATACTTATTGTCACACTTAATTGATACTTGTCGATCTTCAAAGATGCTTCTCATATGCCTTTTACCTCCACTTTTTGCAGTACAGGAAATAACTAGGAACTTTATAAAAAATTATATCGTGTTACTGGACAATTGTTTTACGGGCATCGAAATAAATTTCTGTATCAATGAATATACAGCCGCCTCTACAACGGCGCTTGTACCTAAAAAGTCATAGATTTTCTCACCAGCAATGTTGTCAATACAACAAACAAATGCAATAAACAAACGTAAAATTGTGTTACTTACCAAGCAATCTGCAGGTAAAATTTAACAAACTGCTGTTGGACAATATGGGAGAGTCGTGTCAGAACTAGCCTACGTTTCCAGATCAACTCACCTGATGGGTGCAACTATCACCATCTCTTTATTACCACCTCAAAATGATACGCAGACGGAATCCTCTGCAGAACAGTTGCTTAATGGCGTCTTTGACCTCCTGCACATCTATAACCAGCGATTTAGCGCAAACGATGCAAATTCCGAGCTCATGCAGGTCAACCATGCAGCGGGCAAACATCCTATTCCAGTTCACCCCGAGTTGTTTGAGCTTATTCAAATTGGCAAAAAACAAAGTCTCCTACCTGCAAGTCATTTAAATATTGCCATTGGTCCTTTGGTTCAAACCTGGCGAATCGGCTTTGCTGACGCTCGCATTCCAAATAAAGCTGAGATTACGCATGCATTAGCGTTAACTGACCCACAACTCATTGAATTAGATCCTTTAAACTGCACTGTATTTCTTGCCAAAGAGGGTATGAAGCTAGACTTGGGATGTCTAGCAAAAGGCTACATTGCCGACAAAGTTGCAGATTATCTGAAAAGTCAGCACGTCACTTCCGCGCTTATTAACCTTGGCGGTAACATTAAGACAATTGGTATCAATTTACTTGCCGGCAGACCGTGGCAGATTGGTATCCAGGATCCGCAACAACCAAGAGGCACCAACCTTGCTGTGCTGCCTATTCGCAACCAGTCCGTAGTGACCTCCGGTACCTACGAAAGGAAACTGCAGGTAAACGGACAGTCTTACCACCACATTCTTGACCGAGATACCGGCTATCCAGTTGACACACAACTTACAAGCATCACGATTATCTCGAACAACTCGCTTGACGGAGAAATTTGGACGACGCGCCTTTATGGCGAAAAACCCAATCAACTCCTTGCCCGCGTAGAACAAGAAAAGGACATCGATGCACTTATCGTAACTAATGATAATCGCGTATATTATTCGTTGGGGATCTCACCTGAGCTCCTTGTGTAACTCAGAAAGGAATTTTGATGCTTAACTTTGTTGGCCTTATTGGCACCAATTCAAAAGAATCAAATAACCGAAGGCTTTTACAATTTATGCAAAAGCATTTTGCCGACAAGGCCACTATCGAGCTGGTAGAAATCGACAACATTCCCCTGTTCAACAAACCAGCAAAGATGAAGGTTCCCAAGGTTGTCTCTGAGCTTGCAAAGAAAATTGAAGCTGCTGACGGCGTCATTATCGCAACCCCAGAGTACGACCACTCTATTCCAGCTGTACTGCAAAACGCGCTTGCTTGGCTGTCCTATGGCATCTTCCCTATGGTCAACAAGCCAGTCATGATTGTTGGTGCGTCCCTGGGCACACTCGGATCTTCTCGCGCGCAGCTTCAGCTCCGCCAAATACTGGACGCTCCAGAGCTCAAAGCAGCAATCATGCCAGGTTCCGAATTCCTTCTTGGCCGCGCTCAGCAAGCATTTGACGAGAAGGGCAACTTGAAGGATAAGGCTACCGTCAAGAAGCTTGACCTGCTATTTGACGACTTCCGTCTGTTTGTAAAACTCAACGAAAAAATGGCCGCATCGCGCGAACTTCTCCGCAAAGAGGCCGAAAACTTTGACTGGGAAAACCTGTAGGCCTGGAAGGAACTACCATTATGAAATTTGTCGGAATCGTCGGTTCAAATGCGGAGATTTCTTATAACCGAAAGCTTCTACACTTCATTAAAAAACACTTTGCCAAGCAGTTTGAGCTTGAAATTCTTGAGATTGATAACATTCCCCTGTTCAACCAGGACCTTAAGTGGGATGAAAACTTCCAGCTCCGCCTACTGTACAACAGGATTACTCGAGCTGACGGCGTCATTATTTCTACACCAGAGCACAACCATACCATTTCACCTGCACTGAAAAGCGTTATCGAATGGCTCTCTTACGATGTGCATCCATTTGAGGACAAGCCTGTCATGATCGTCGGAGCTTCTTACTACGACCAGGGAACTTCTCGCGCACAAGTTCATTTACGCAAGATTTTAGATGCTCCAGGCGTAAACGCATTCGTCTTACCTGGTAACGAGTTCCTTCTTGGAAAGGCTAAGCAGGCCTTTGATGAAGATGGCAACATCACTGATGAGCGCACCGTTAGCTTCCTGGGCTTTTGCTTGAATAACTTTGTCAAATACGTAGAGGTGGTCTCCAAATTGAAGAAGCCAAAGCCAATTGCACCAGAGGATCTGGATGTGACCAACTCAATTTCTACTACTATCCAGGGCATTGATCCCGATGATCCTGATTGGGTCGAGAAAGCCGCTGAGCTTGTAGGTGCAGTTTCAGGCGACACATACGTAAAACTTGATCACGGTATTTTGACAGTCAACCAAATTGACATGTTCTTGAAAGCAATGCCATTTGAGCTGACCTATGCAGACGACAACAACCAATTCCTTTACTACAACAACGTTCACGACAATCCAGATACCATGCTGGCAAAACGCGTACCTGAGCAGTCAGGCAACCGTCTTTCCACGGTTCACAGCTCTCTTCCCGAAGGCCGTATGAAAAACGTTGAATATGTCATTGGCGTGCTTCGCAACGGCGACAAAGAGTGTGTTCGCACCATTGTCCCAGGTACCCCAGCCGACATTATCAATACTCATAACTACCAAGCAATGTACTACCCTGATGGATCTTATGCAGGCATCAACGAGATTGTCTTCAACTTTAAGCCATGGTTGGATTGGTATCTCCAAACCACAGGCCAGCGTCTTGTCGGCGGTGCTGGAATGCCTATGCCTCCTACAGGAGCACCAAGTGGTAATGCAGATAGTTCAAACTCAAGCGTTGATGCAATCTCTGGAGCAAGCGCCTAACTTATTGAAAAACTTTACATAAGAGTACTTATGCAAACTCCCCAACAAAACCAGTTTGTTGGGGAGTTTGTTAACCATCAAGCATGGAGCCTCTTAAAATTCCGAGCCCATGAGGCAAGACGTCCAAAACAGCTGCAATATTTTCAACTGCAGCTTTAGGACTTCCTGGCAAATTTATAATTAAAGTACGCTGGGCAATGCCTGCCACTTCTCTTGAAAGACATGCCTTAGGTGTAATAAGTAGTGATGACGCACGCATTCTTTCTGGAATACCTGGCACCATACGCTCGCATACTTCAGATGTAACTTCAGGAGTAATATCTCGTGACGAGAAACCCGTCCCACCCGTAGTTACCACAAGCGCAATGTCATCCGAAATTGCATCACGTAACGCACGGGCAATTTGCTGACGCTCATCAGGTACAACCTCTGCATATGCATCAACTGCAAAGCCCTTCTCGCCTAAAAAAGCAACAAGTGCAGGACCGCTTGCATCTGGTCGCTCCCCACGCGAAGATCGATCACTTACAGTAATGACACGCGCTGAGAAGAATGTGGCATCGCAAGAACTCTCTGACATATTTATTCCTTTACTATGAGGCCACCTTCACCAAGGGCTACAAAATCATCCTTTGTCAGTTCAATACCAGCCGCAATACGAGGAAGGACTAAGTCAAATACTGTTATTGCACTATACATAACACATCCCGGAAGTCCTAAGATAGGAATTTGAGAAGTAGAACCATTGGCTGCATCCAAATATCCCAAACACATCATTGCACCAGGTAAAACCGGAGCACCATAGGTAACAATATGAGCACCGGAGCGCTTGATAGCACCTGGAGTATTATCATCTGGGTCTACGCTCATTCCACCTGTACAGACAATCATGTCTACACCCAAATGTTGTGCTTCGTGAATAGCAGCAACAAGTGCATCCATATCATCGCCAGGCTTTGCACAATGCACTGTTTCAATGCCAAAAGCTGCAAGTTTTTTCTCAACTACCGGTGTGAACTTATCTTCAATAAGTCCTTTCTGCACTTCAGACCCTGTTGCGATAAGTGCCGCAGTCTTAACGCAAAACGGTACTACTCGCATAAGGGCTCCCTTATGCTCAACATCTGCAGCAGCTTCAGCAGCCTCAACAACAGACGTATCTACTACCAAAGGAATAACACGAGTTCCTGCAAGAGGGGTTCCCTTCTTAACTGCAATATTGCCGCGACGAGTAGCAATCATAACCTCATCTACTGCATTCACTGCATTAAGACGCTGGACATCAAGCTCAAAGACACCGTCAACTGCCGCAGTGATAGTCAGCTTTCCCTCATGGGGCTCTTTGGATACGAGGCAATTCTCGCCATGGCAAAGTGCTGCCATACGATATGCAGCATCGTTTTCATGAAGTTGGTTGTCTCCCAACTCCCACACATAAAGATGCTCTTTGCCCATGCTAAGCAATACAGGGATATCAGCCTCTTCTACTACGTGACCCTTCTTAAAACGCACACCCTTAAAACGAGTCTTATCGTCAGCGCTCTCACCAGGAATAATCTGAGTCATATCGTGACACAGTACATGTCCTACTGCATCTTCTGTTCTAATTTGTTTCATGCAAGAGCTCCTTTGCATCTACCACACAAATACTATCTCCAGGCTTGATGATACCGCCGCGCAAAACTACCGTAAAAATACCTTCAGTTGGCATCACACACGTACCAATGAGTTTCCGAATTTCACAGTCATGGTGACACACTTTTCCAATTTGTGTAACGGCGAGAAGAGCGTCTCCTATTGCAAAAACTGTACCCACGGGGAATTCACGTAACACAAGACCTGAGGTCAGTATATTCTCTGCAAAATCTCCTGGATGTAACTCTGCGCCCTTCTCGCGCATAGTATCAACAGACTCGTTACCAAGAAGGCTTACTTGACGATGCCAATTTCCAGCATGGGCATCACCTTTGATACCTTCTCCTACGCATACTTCAATAGAATCAACAGGTACTTTTCGTGTGCCCTTTTTCACGCTAATACAACAAGACAGTACCGTGCCTCTTTTAGCAGATTCAGTCACTCCAACACTCATTTATTCTGTTCCTCTCGCACAAAATGACCTGATGCTCCTCCGTCTTTCTCAAGCAAGCAAATCTGGTCAATAACCATATCCCTCTGATGTGCTTTACACATGTCATAGATAGTCAAACACGCCGTAGATGCTGCTGTCAGCGCTTCCATCTCTACTCCAGTTTCTCCGGTGCATCGACAACATGCCTCTACCGCAATACCGTCGTCCTCAAATGCAAATGAAATATCTACTCCGGTAAGCTGGATAGGATGACACATGGGAATGATTTCCCAAGTTCGCTTTGCCGCCATAATGCCTGCAACTTGCGCCACAGAAAGTACATCACCTTTTTGTATACCACCTGTGTGAACAAGCTCAAGTGTATCTGTCCGCATAAAAATCTTACCTTTTGCGCGGGCGGTACGCGCTGTTTTATCCTTTGCAGACACATCAACCATATGCGCATGACCTTGCGAATTAAAATGTGTAAACGCCATGCTAACCCCCTATTTTGTTCATCGCTCGAAGCGACTCGCTTGCATGAGAAAGACTCATGATATGACCTTCAGGCTTTTGAGAAATACCTTGACGCAAAACTTGCACAAGTTCATCCCCCACAAGTCCTCTAAGCGGAATTTCTCGTGCAGAATGCAGACACGGTTTTAACATACCATCTGCAGTTACGCGGATTCTGTCGCAAGAGCTACAAAATGTATGTGTCATTGGGCGGATAAGCCCTACACGTCCCCGCCATCCCGGTGCCTGAAAGAGCTCTGTTACGCCATCAGAACCAACAGCTTCAAGTTCAGACAATACTTTTAATACGCAATCAGCACTTATAAAACGTTCAGCCGGCCATTTTGAGCATTCACCCATACGCATCAGCTCAATAAAACGCACATCAACAGGTTCACTTTTAGCTCGCTCTGCAAGAGGACGGATCTCAGATTCATTCAGTCCTCCTAAAAGTACGGCATTGAACTTTGTATGGATAAACCCTGCTTCTCTTGCTGCCTCAATACCGGCCAGCGCATCATCAAGTGTTCCCGTACGACTGAGCTTTGTATACAGTTCAGAATCAAGTGTATCAAGAGAAATATTGAGACGAGAAAGCCCTGCTGCTTTGAGATCTTTTGCAAGAGGTGCAAGTAACGTAGCATTGGTAGTCATAACTACCTCATCAATGCCCTTAACAGCAGAAACCATACGTACGAGATCTACAATACCGCGACGTGCTAATGGCTCTCCACCGGTAAGACGAACCTTTCTTACTCCCAACTGAGCAGATGCTTCAACAATAGCGCGCATCTCTTCAAACGAAAGTATATCTTCATGTCGAAGCATAGAGATACCGTGTGCCGGCATGCAATACAAACAACGACAATTACAGCGGTCGGTTACTGAAAGTCTCAAATAACGAATGTTTCGACCCAACTCATCATACATACAGTGACTTCTTTTCTTCCACTACACTGTGCTTTTCTTCACCATCACAAAGTGGCATGACATATTCTGGAGCAACGTAAAGCAAAACCTGACGAGGCTCACCTAAACGTGCCCACGACTCTTTTGAGCATTCATAGCGAAGCAGTGATCCTCCCGGTGTTTGAGCCATCACAATAGTTGAAAACGTATTATCAATCACGCGATTCACCTGACAAGGAATAATATTTTTGTATTCACCTGCACAGTCCACTACCTGAAAGTAATGCGCACGAATTCCTACGTATTTCACCTGTTCATCTACTGGCAAAGCGGTTGTAAGACTTAAGCCCCATTCATCACAAAACAAGCTCTTCTCGCCCACCTTATGTGCACGAGAAATATTCTTACATCCTGAAATTAGTGCCGCAGCGAGCGTAGTCGGTGTTGAGAAAAGTTCCTGCACCGAAACTTTATCATCAGAGTTTCCGTGATCGATAACACACACGGAATCACACAGACGATACACCTCATCGCGATTATGGGAAACGTAAATTGCTCCTCCCGGAAACGCACGGAGGGTATCACTTAACTCCAGTTCAAGTTGCCATCGGAGATAACTATCAAGTGCCGAGAAAGGCTCATCGAGCAAAATAAGATCAGGCTTGCTTGCAAGAATACGAGCCATGGCGCAGCGCTGTTGCTGACCACCAGAAAGCTCATGAGGGCGACGATCAAGAAGACCATCAAGTTGTACCTTCTTAAGCTGTTCAAGCGCACATGCCTCACGCTCTGCTTGTGTTTCTCCTTTAGCTCCTACCAATACGTTTTGCATAACACTCATATGCGGAAAGAGCGCATAGCTTTGAAACAGATATCCTACGCGTCTCTCTTGCGGTGGCAAATTAATATGAGCTTCAGAATCATACAGAACCCGATCATTGAGCATAATGCGCCCGCTATCCGGCTTTACAATACCAGCAATGCATTTGAGCGTCATTGATTTGCCACAGCCAGAAGGACCGAGAAGAGCCAATACCTCATTGCCCTTCTCGACAACAAACGAGACGTATAAATCAAAACCATCTAAATGCTTGGTAATATCAACAGAAAGCGCCATAACTACGCCTCCTGAACTGGTGTTGCCACACGTGCTCGGCGGCTACCTTTTTCAAAGATGTTAAGAGCGAGAAGCACCACGGCAGAAATGGCAAGGTTAATAAGCACCCACTGCATGGCCGCTGCATCGTCACCGGTTCTCCACAGTTGATAGACTGTTGTTGATACGGTTGCTGTGGTGTTCGGAGTATATCCACATATCATTGAAGTTGCTCCATACTCACCCAGCGCTCGAGCAAACGCCAAAACAGTTCCTGCTACCACGCCCTTCATACAGCAAGGCATCTTAACATGCCAAAACACCCATGTATTTGACTTACCTAGTGTGCGAGCCGCATCTGCAAGCGTTTCATCAAAGCTCTCAAATGCACCTCGGGCTGTGCGGTACATCAACGGCAAACTCACCACTACCGTTGCAAAGATTGCCGCATACCATACCATCGTAAGTTTTATACCAAATACATCCATGACCCAAAGGCCAATGGGACGACGTGGGCCCAAAAGCAATAACAGCAAATAGCCCACGACCGTCGGTGGCAACACCAATGGTAACGTCAGTATGACATCCAAAAGACCTTTAATAACTCGTGGAGTCTTGGCAACGAGATTTGCTAAGGCAATACCCAATAAAAAGACAAGAGCAGTTGATGCCGCAGCAATCCTCAATGAGTTATACAGCGGATACCAATCCATAGAAATACCAATCCAGATTTAGCAGCAAGAAATTATGCCTTTGAAAGCGGAGTAAAGCCAACCTTTTCAAAGCAAGCGCTCGCATCGGAGGTTTTCAAAAACTCAAGGAATTTCTTTGCAAGGTCTACCTGCTTTGCATTCTTTGTTGCCGCAGCGGGGTATACCACACGTCCACACATTTCCTCAGTTGCTTCATCAACCATCTGAAGTTTTGCAGAAATAGCATCGGTCTTATAAATAACACCGCAATCAACGGAAGCTTCTTTAACCTGCGTGGTTACTTCTTTAACATTAGTTCCGTATGAGATATGACCTTCCTTAGCAAGCTTCTCTTCATCAAGCTTGTAGTATTTCAAAATCTTCTGTGTGTACTGACCTACCGGAACATCCGAATTTCCCATACCAAGCAAAACTTCACCCGAAGTAAGCTTTGTGGCCATATCATCAAAGCTCTTAACAACCTTAGGATTATCCTGTGGAACACAAAGCGTTACCTTGTTCTCAAGGATGTCAAAGCGCGTATCAGATGCAATAAAGTCAAGGTCCTTATCGTGATCTTTTTTAGCATTTGCATCAAGCTGATTCATCTGTTTCTGACCAGCAGAAATAAAAACGTCACAATCGGATCCTTCTTCAATCTGTGTCTTAAGCGTACCTGAAGAATCAAAGTTGAAACTAATATCAACGCCCTGATTAGCGTTTTTGAAAAGTTCTCCTGCTTCAGTCAAACTCTCGGTCAAAGATGCTGCCGCAAACACAATAAGTTTTTGAGCATCAGCTTTTTTCTGGCTTCCAGACGTATCTTCCTTTTTTGTTTCATTACCATTGCAAGCAGAAAGGCCAAACACGGCAGCCCCTGTTGCACTGGCAACAAACGAACGACGAGTCACACCGCTTTCAGACTTCATAAACTTCCCTTTCAAACGAACCTAACCTTATACTGCAGCGCGTATATACACGCTCAACTAACGGCATACGTATACGTGAGCAACAATGTATGCCGATATACCCCTAGTGAAGTTTTTCCGAACGGAAATTTGCACGGCAACGGATTATCTCCGCTGCAATAGAAATAGCAATTTCAGACGGTGTAATTGCTTTAATGTCATCACCAATTGGAGAATGGATTGTTTGAGTCCACTCTTTAGAAATACCGCCTTCTACCAACGTATGCTTGGCAAACGCCGCTTTTCTCTTGCTACCAATACAACCCACATACGCAGGTTTATAGTTATACAGTTGTTGCAACACCTTAATATCAAAGGCATGGCCATGAGTAGTAACTACCGCATAATCGCGACGCGTGACAGTGACATCTGTGGATATATCAGAAAAGTCATTATGATAAACCGCTTCTGCTGAAGGAAAATCTTTCTTCTGCGCAACTCCCTCGCGGTCATCAAGCACAATCACTCTAAAACCTACACTCGCGAGTACAGGAGTCAGAGCACGACCTACATGGCCGCCGCCAAAGATGTAAGCAACAGGCTCCGGCCCTAGAGGTTCAGAATAGGTTGCCGCCTCTTCATCCCATATGGGAACATCGGAACAAACGCGAACATCATCTTGAGGAAACATATCAACTGCTTTTGCTTCAACAAGAACATGACTAGGATCTGACCAATTTTCTATGACCACAAAAGGCTTTTTTGCATCAATAAGATTCATTAAATCTTTTGCAAAGAAATCCTTTTGATCAGGGGTGATCTCACGAATACCAACAAGTGCGTCGCCGCCACAGGCCATACCTGTTTTTTCTCGCGTCATCCACTCGATTTGATTGTTTTCTTCTCCTGTAAAAAATCTTTTTGAGCGTTCCTGTGCAATAAGTTCTACAGAACCGCCTCCGATTGTTCCTAAGAAACTACCATCTTCAAAATGCACCATACGTGCCCCTGCATGACGCGGCATGGACCCCTTAGTAGCAAAAATTGTTGAAAGCACAAAGCTGCGACCGGCTTCAAGTTCACTTAGCAGACGACGCACAAAATGCTCATCGCACAAGGTTCCTTGTAAATCTGCCATTAAAAACACCTATCCTTATCTGCACATATACCAATACGCATGATATATGTACTTACTGAAGCACAATATAAGTTGCATCCTTATTTTTTATATCTTGCTTTTCCATATATCCCACAACATAAGAATTAGCAGTATGTTCATTTGCTTGAAGAACCGCAAGTAAATGCTGTGCATCATCATGAGCTACGCTTATCAATAATCCACCAGAGGTTTCAGGACAGAAGAGCACATCGATCATCTCACGAGAAACTCCCTCTGCCTGCACGTACTTCTCTGCATAACGACGATTACGATACATACCAGCTGGTAAGATGCCTAAACGTGCTAATTCAAATACTTTCGTAGATAAAAATTTTATATTGTTTACGATAATCTTTGCCAAAAGCCCCGAACCTTGACACATTTCAAGCAAATGTCCCATAAGTGAAAAACCCGTTACATCCGTAACGGCATGTACGTCATAATTCACCATAATGTCTCGAGCATATCGATTAAGGGTCATCATAGACGCTTCGGCAACACTCATGTCTTCTATAGAGATCATATCTGCTTTAGCAGCCGTTGTCAGAACACCTACGCCAAGAGCCTTTGTAAGAATTAAAACGTCATCTGCACGTGCACCAGAATTGGTATACATTTTTTTAGGATTAACAAACCCTGAAACAGCAAGACCATATTTTGGCTCATTATCATAAATGCTATGACCACCAACAATATTGGCGCCAGCCTCATATACTTTATCGTAACCGCCACGTAAAATCTCATGCACTACATGCGAGGGCATATCCTCTGGTACAGCCATAACATTAAGAGCAACCTTTGGCTCTCCACCCATAGCATATACATCCGATAAAGCATTGGTAGCTGCAATGGCGCCATACGTATACGGGTCATCAGCAATTGGAGGAAAGAAATCGATTGTTTCGACAAGCGCTATTTCATCAGTCACTTTGTAAACAGCTGCATCATCCGCCTTATCAAAACCAACTAATAAATTAGGATCCTCATGAACTTTAATATCTGAAAGAAGCTTTGCCAACTCACCGGCACCAACCTTAGCGCCACAACCAGCACAATCAGCAAGTTTTGTAAGTTTTACATCATTACTCATGTTTATCCAACCAGTCTTTCAGTAAAGTGACAAAGCGCTTCAAGAACACCACCGCCAACAGCTCGAGCTTTATCAGATGCAGAAAAACAATGTCCCGGAGCACAACGAGGATCAATGTCCCCTGATTTCATGCCTTTAAAAACAGGGGCCCCCTCTTGCAAAAGACCACGAAGTACTCCATTAATAGTTGCTTTAACAGGCATTCCAGAAACAGTAGCTACAATGTCTCCCTTAGAAACCAAATCGCCAATCTTGGCAACAGGCTCAAAAATTCCATCTTGAGGAGCTCTCAATACGCGCTCCTTTGTAAAGCCACCAATATTTCCTGGAACACCCGTATTTGGAATAGCCGATCCGTCGTAAATAACGCGACCTAAATAATGACCACGTTTTGTCTCTATGACCGCATGACAATCTGCAGTGGCAGTTTCACCTGAAGTAAAACCTGGTCCAACACCAATCACTAAGGGTGCCATATCTTTTGTGGTGCCTATATTTTTCTTAGCGAGAATAGCGTCTACAAGTACCTCAGGATGCAATTTTGCAATATTTGTTCCTTGAGGATCAACAAGAACAGCGATATTTTTCTTATTAACAATGCGCAATGCATCTTCTGCGTCTTTAGCTCGTACTGCCGTCACATTTTCCACTTTTTTCTTTCCAAGACGAATAGCTTCTGAAAATGCTACTGTGCGACGAACTGCTGTAGGGACCTCTACATCCAGCATCACAATACTCAAGCCAGCTCGATATAATCTCAAAGCAATGCCTGAGGCAAGATCACCTGCTCCTCGTATGACTACCAGCATTTTTTCTCCCCACTTAACCTACACTGCCATATTTTTGTATTACAAATCAAGCTCATATATTCCCGCTACCTTAAGACTTCCTGCAATTTTTATTTCAAACACTTCTTTTTCTGCGGGTAGCATTGCCCACGCAAGGCCACAGTCTGCTTTAATTTCTACCGGAGTCGGAATAAGTCGCCCAGGGATATCTTGCTCTTTGCACATTTGCTCACAGGTAAGCGCCTCATGCGTTGAATCAAACGCAACAACTATCTGTGAAAAACGTTTATGGAAAGAGCGACTTTGTTCTGCCACACTACATCACCGATTTTGCTAGCTCATTAAGGGCCGTGGTTGTCTTATGTATCTCATCCTCTGTCGTATAAAATCCAAATGAGAAACGAACCGACCCCGTATCTTGCGTTCCCAATGCTCTGTGCATACGAGGAGCACAATGAGCTCCTGCACGAACTGAAATGTCATACTCAACACTTAAAACTCTTGCAAGTTCTGAAGAAGTCCACCCATCTAAATTAAGTGTCACAATGGGTGCGTGATCTTTTTGCGAACTCTCCCCATTCAGTTCAGAAATGTTATCGGGAAAACTTCCATATAACTCTATCCCAGGCACCTGACGAGCCTCAGCTACAAACTGTCTAACCAATGCTAAATCATGACTGTGAACAGCACATACTCCTTGTGTTGATACAAAATCTGCTGCAGCAGAAAGACCGGCAATACCGTGACTATTAAGCGTTCCCGCCTCAAGATGTTCTGGATATACTTGAGGCATTTCCTCTTCAAAAGAAAGTACGCCCGTTCCTCCTTGAATAACTGCTTCCATCGCAACATATGGAGCAACCAAAAGGCCACCTGTCCCCTGAGGACCCATAAGTGCCTTATGGCCAGTAAACGCAAGTATATCAACACCTAAAGCATCAAAATTAATGGGTACTGATCCTGCGGTTTGTGCAGCATCAACAAGCACAAGTGCACCTACAGCGTGAGCAACAGTAACCACACGTTCAAGATCGCATACATTACCTGTAAGATTAGATGCATGTGTTACTACCACTAGCTTTGTACCAGGAGAAACTAATCGTTCAAGAACATCCCAATCAAGGCAGCCCTGCAAATTAGCAGGAACATAATCAACCTTTACATTGCGTTTCTTTTGAAGACGATTCAGAGGGCGCAAAACAGAATTGTGATCCCAATCTGTTGCAACTACATGATCTCCGGGCTCAACAATGCCGAGAATTGCCTTGTTTAGAGCATCTGTCGCGTTTGCAGCAAACACCACACGCTCTGGATGTGAAAAACCTAATAACAAGGCGATACGTTCTCGTGCAACCATAACAGCTCGAGCAGCATCAAGTTCGGCAGACGCTGCGCCCCTTCCCGTACTTCCAAATGAGCAAAGGGCGCGTGAAACAGCATCCACAACACATTGAGGACGCTTATATGATGTTGCAGCACAGTTGAGATATATCATGCAAGACGCCTTAGAGCACCATCACGCCCGGCTGTTGTGAAATAATCTCTGCAATTGCATATAGATTGGTGACATCACCCACCGCAAGTTTGTCTTTAATGCCATAGAAATCAAGGCAGGTACCACACGTTAAAATCTTGGTACCACGAGACTCAAGCTCCTTTATATCTTCAAGTGACTCTGAACCTTCACAGGTCAAGTGAGCGCCACCATTGTAAAACAACATAGTTTCAGGAACCGTATCCTGATGTGCAAGAGCGTAGATAAGACCTTTCATTAAAATATGACCAAGCTCATCATTACCGCGACCCATATACTCAGCATCAACCGCAACAACGGTTGCAGAATGATCTGGGATATCACAAAACTGAGAAGCCTCAACAACTGCTGAATCACTAGCTTCAACTTTATTACGAGGGCTAAAAGTCATTGTTGTATCTAAACCATTCTTTACAGAAGTCAAATCACAGTTCTTCTCATCAGCAAGACGGGTAAGATTTCCAAAAGCAACGTTATCGTTAATAACAACGTCAAGTTTTTCTCCAGAAGAAAGCTTTGGGAGAGCCTCAAGCGTTAAAATGACTGGCTTTGGACACGTTAAATTTCGAGCATCAATCTTCATTTATCCCCCTCTTAACTTCACACTATCTAGGTGTAAAGCAAATGTCTTTACACTAAAATAAGTATATCGCTTAAAAAAATAATTTAGTTAGGCAAACAAATGAATTGTTATGAGTTGCTTGGAATATTACCTGGTATTACTTCAGTAATTGGAAGCGGTGGCAAGACTTCCCTGCTCACAAAACTTTCTCAAGAAGTTCGGGGAACGGTTATTTTAACTACGTCAACGCATATTTTGCCTTTTCCAAACATACCTCTTTTAGAAAATCCCACGCTTACTGAGGTCTCAGATGCTCTAATAACACATCATGTCATCTGCGTTGGCAGCTTTTCTAGTGAGAAGCACAAATTAGGTTCCTCTGCACTTTCTGCTCAAGAACTGGCGTCCGTTGCTGACTACGTATTTGTAGAAGCCGACGGATCTAAGCGGTTACCTCTGAAAGCTCATGCACCACATGAACCCGTCATTCCGGAAGGTACCCAACGTACTGTCCAAGTTATAGGACTTTCTGGTTTTGGGCTACCTATCCATCAAGCCGCCCATCGCAGTGAAATTTTCTGCAACTGGGCAAGTTGTTTGCCCGATGATATTGCCACACCAACTCGTATTGCCACTGTTATTGCAGCAGAACACGCTTCAGGGGCTGTAAAGGCAAACGTTATTCTTGTCAATCAAACTGACAACGAGAAAGACCTCACTCTGGCAGAAGACTTTACAAAGGAGCTTCGTCTGCAGGGCGACAACACACCTGTTATTGCGGGTTCACTTTTTAATTCGATTTTTGTGGAAATGCGTGATACGTGATAACTACCGGAACGTTTTCATCGTACTTCTCGCCCACTGAAAACTTTTTATCACCGTCGATAGTAATTTCTTTAACCTGATTTTCATGATTGATAAGACCGATTTTAAGGTCTTCATCTTTTTGAACCGTAACGTTCTTGAAGCCCGCATGCTCAAATTTCTTTTGAGCTTCCTTATAGTCATACTCGGCGACATCTTTACTAGCGAGAGGAACCTCTACCTTCACCGGCTCTTTTTTGACAGTCTCGGTCTGGGTGGGCTGTACGGATTGCGCCTGTTGGTTTGATGTCCACGGATGAAACGCTATGAGTATCACGCACACCACAAGCGCAACAATTGCGGTTACTGCAACAATAAACAGCTGGTTATTGGAAGTCTTTTTAGATGCGTCTGTTGTAACCCCTTGCGTATCCTGTATAGAATCTGCTGACTTTACAGCAGGACGCGGTAGAGTAGCTTGCTCTTGTTGAAGTCGATGCGTGACGTTATCTCCAATGTCTAACGTCTCGCCTGTCAGGAAATCATGGTCAAGCGAGTCCATCGCTTTTTGTTCGTCAGTATTTTCTGGTACTTCAGCGTCATTTTTGCGGACACTCAACGTCTGTCTCCTTTATTCCCATCAGTCAAACTTCATAGATACTATTTTCACACGCATAGGTTTTATGGAAGTGCAATTTTATATTACTTTTCATGCTTATATTACATAATACGGCTAATTCTACTGGCAAGAAGCACTCCTTGCCATAAGCCTCACTGCACACTATTAATTTCTCACAGAATAAAAATATCTTTATGATAGAGACTCCAAAAATCTATGTAACTATAAAAAAACTTTCTTATTACCTTTTACATCCAAATCACACACGCTCACGGACCAGTTATTGAAATTCAATCCTTTGAGCAATATATAATAATATTATAACAAAATAATAAATTGTCTTTATACTCGCTAGCTAGATGGATATCTTCGAAGGAAAGGAGAACAGTAGAGGGACTTTATTAGCAGTTTTATCGATGTTCTGATGAAATGGAGGATTGGATGGTAACACAAATACAAGCTATTCTAATCGCTTTAATTGCAGCGCTGACATGGCTCGATGGAGCGTGGCTCGGAGAAATGAAGTTTCGTGAACCTATTGTAACAGGGACACTTGTGGGTTTGGTCATGGGTGATATAAGAAGCGGTGTTTTAATAGGAGCACAACTCCAGCTTATTTGGATGGGAGCAGTAAACATCGGCCCAACTGCTCAACTTGATATTGGAACAGGAGGAACTATTGGAGCAGCAGTGGCAATTGCAACAGGCACAGGTGCTGAAACAGCCATATTATTTGGCCTACCAATTTCTGTTCTTATGCAATTTATCAATACACTGCTTATGAGCTCCTATTCAGGTGCAATGCTCATTGCTGATAAGGGAATCGAGGAAGTTTCTTTCAAAAAAGTAAATATAGTGCACTATATTTGTGGCTTTATTTCCTTTGCATCATATTTCATTTTTACGTATCTTCTTATGGTTTTAGGCGGAGATGTAATGAATGGAATTGTTAACAGCCTGCCAAACTGGGTTCTTGCTGGACTGAATGGAGTTGCAGCGATTCTTCCGGGACTCGGATTTGCACTTCTCATGGGAATTATTATGGATAGGTCTCTTATCCCATATTTCATTGTCGGCTTTATTCCAATGGCATTTATTGGACACGATTTATCCATGGTGGGAATTGTTGCCATAGCTATTTCTATTGCTGCAATCATATTTATGCTTCATAAAGACTTAAACATACAAAACTCAATGCAAAAAGATGTAACAATCGTTAATGAGTGGGAGGACTAAAAATATGACTACCACACAAAATAAAGAGGTTTCCTCTGTCGATAGTACTAACGAAATAGAAAAGAAATCTTTAACAAAAAATGACAACAATTTAACAAAGCAAGATTTTAGAAGTATATTCTGGCGTAGCTTTACTATCTTAGGCTCATTTAATTATGAGCGTATGGAAGGTCTTGGATATTTATATTCAATGGAGCCAGCACTCAAAAAAATATATAAAAACGACAGCGAGGGATTAAAAGCAGCCATGCATAGGCATATAGCTGCCTTTAATATGACGGTTGCTCCATCGCCTTTTGTAATGGGCATCTCAGTTGCAATGGAAGAAAATGCTAAAAAGGATCCTACTATGGATCCCTCCTCCATAAATGCAGTAAAAGTTGCTCTTATGGGTCCATTATCTGGAATTGGAGATACATTTTTCTGGGGTATTTTCCGAATTCTTGCATGTTCTCTCGCACTTGGCTTTGCAACACAAGGAAATCCGATTGCTCCACTTGTTCTACTTCTGGTCTTTAATATTCCTAATTTCCTAACCAGATGGATAGGTCTCAAAATAGGATACTCTCGCGGCAGCGAATTACTAAATTCATTAGAACAATCAGGGCGCATGCCACTTTTTACGCATTGTGCTGGAATCGTAGGAGCCGTTTCTATTGGAGCTATGGTTGCTACTTTTGTTACTATTACATGTCCATTAAGTTTTGAGGTGGCTGGACAAGCCGTCGTCGTTCAAGAATATCTTGATCAAATTTTACCAGCTCTCCTACCTCTAAGTGCAACTCTTTGTATATATGCAGCCATAAAGAAAGGTATTAAGATGCCGATAATTATTCTCGGTATCGTTCTTATTGGTTTTGCACTCGGTGTCGCAGGAATTATCGCTCTTTAGGAGATAACTATATGGCAATCAAAGATATTAGAATTGATGACCGACTTATACATGGACAAGTATGCAGTAATTGGATTCCCTTCTACTCACTTGATCGTATTGCTGTAGTAGATGATGTCATAGCAAAGGATGAGCAGAGAAAATCTCTTTTAAAGCTGGGGTGTCCTAGCAGATGTAAAGTATCAATTTTTAGCGCCGATGCTGCCGCCGATAAATTTATGAGAGGGATTGATAAAGGAATCAATGTAATGATTCTATGTACTTCGCCGCAACCCCTTGTTGAAATGACTAACGCTGGCTTTGCGATTGACCATGTAACCATAGGAAACATGTCTACAAAATGTGACGCAGAACAAATACAAAATAATACCTTTGTCTCTCCCGAGGAAAAAACAGATTTTGAAACTCTTGTTGCATCTGGAACTCGTTTATACCTATGGACGGTTCCTTCAGAAGTAAAACAGGAAATTACTACCCTGTATAGAAAAGTAAAGGAGTAAAAAATGGAACAAACCGTTCTTGATAACATCAATAGTCAACCACAGGTCCTTAATTCTGCATTTATCAATCGAGAACAATTTACAAGGCCTTTTATAGAAAAACTTGAAAGAGAGGGAATTAAAAAAATTATTTTTCTTGGTTCGGGTACGTCATTCAACGTTTCTACTTTAGCGGCATATTACTTTAAACATCTAGCTGGCGTATATGCAGAAGCATACTACCCAACAGTATTTAAACTACATGAGCAAATAGACTGGTCAAAAACGATTAATCCCCAACATGTTTTATGTGTCGGAATTAGTCAATCAGGAACTTCTGTTTCCACCTGTGAAGCGCTAGACTATGCCCAGCGTCTTGGATGCAAAACTCTTGCACTAACAAGTAATCGTAAAAGCACAATTACACAGTTTTCAGAGGTAAGTGTTGATTTGCTTGTAGGTGAAGAATTAACTCCTCCTGAAACAAAAGGGTACACCGTTTCGGTTTTAAGTGTACTTCTTTGGGCGCTTGAGACAGGTCTCATAAAAGGATCAATTTCACAAGGTGAATATGAGGAATACTTAAAGAATATTGAGACCCTTATCAAATCTTACGAAGTTGTACTTAAAGAGAGTCATTCGTGGTATGAAAGAAATAAAGCTTCTCTTGTAAATAGTAATCGTCTCATTATTCTAGGGTATGGTGTTGATTATGCATCAGTACTTGAGGGAGTATTAAAAGTTGGAGAGATGCTAAGAATTCCCACCTTCGGTTATGAGATGGAAGAATATTCACATGGTCCTAATATGGCTTTAAACCCAAATCAATCCATTCTTTTGATTGGTTCAGAAGGTCCAGAATTTGAGAGATTACAAGTATTTCAAGAGGTATTCAAAAAATACACTGATAGAGTACATATTCTCACTTGTTGTGCACTCAATAAGTTTGATACAAGAGATCTTGTACTTAGCGTAAAGCCATATCCATTTGTTGCTCCTCTTGCTTTTGCTCCTGTTTTTCAGTACATAGCAGCACAAGGTGCGCAGGATATTTTTATTGATACAGGTATTGATCCTTTTAAAGAGCCTCTTTCTCACTATCCGAAGGATATTTCATGATTGATTTTGTGATTATTGGTCATGCAAACATTGCGAGCGGACTTTTAAGTGCCGTAGAGCTAATTCTTGGCCCTCAGAAACAGATTCAATGTGTAGAGCTGCTTGCCGATGACACTCTGACTGAGTTTAAGACAAAGCTTAAAAGATGTTTATCCCAGGCCAATTCTAATCATCCATATCTTGTATTTTGCGATTTGCTAGGAGGATCCCCTTTTCAAGTAGCTGCAACAGAAGCATTACAATGTGACTTTATACAAATTGTGTATGGGATAAATCTTGGCATGCTCATTGAGATGATTTCTCTAAGGAATTCGGAATATGAGATAAAAGACATGGTTGACACTGCAGTTCGAACAGGAATAAATCAAGTCGGATATTTGAATAAAGAAGAGATCTTTTCCACAGTATCTGATACAACATTAGATGAAGATTGGTAGTAAAAATCACCTAGTTTAAATATCAGCTTGTCATAAAATCTGCTCTATGAAGCCGCTAACAGAGTCTTATCTGTTAGCGGCTCATGTACAATTACTTATGACACATGTTATGACATCCTATAGAAACTGAGAGGTTACTTACACAATGTCAACAAGTAGCTTTTATATTGACCGATCCTCATCAATTCCGCTGTATGAGCAACTCCGTAGTTCAATCGCCGATGCCATTTCACGCGGTGATTTAAAACCTGGAACACAATTGCCAACTGAAGATATAATGATTGACGAGTGTCATGTTTCAAGACAAGTAGTACGTCAAGCCTATAATGAACTTGTCCAAAGTGGTGTTGTTGTCCGCGAGCGTGGTAGAGGAACATTTGTAAAAGCTAGAAATTATGGTGTTTTTCTTAATAAGTTACTTAGCTACCAGGAAGAAATAACGAGAAGTGGAAAAATTCCAAAAACAGTGGTTTTACAAGCATGCCAAATATCAACACCTGACAAAATTTCGTCTATCGACGGCTTTACTGATGAAAAATGCTTTTTTTTAGAACGCTTGCGTAGTGCAGATGATAAAGAACCCATTTATATTCAGACATATTTACCATATTCCTATTTTCCACAAATTGAGAAATATAACTTTGAAAAGTTTTCTTTATATCGAACAATTTCATCAAAATATGGGATTGCTCTAAGCAAGTCAAAAAGAACATTATCTGCAGAAAATGCAACACAAAAAATATCCAATCTTTTAAAGGTCCCTAAAAATAAGGCACTTCTTTTGCTTGAAAGTCATACCTTTGATAAAACAAACAGACTTGTAGAAGTGAGTTTTGAATACTTTTCAAGCGATTATTGTAAGTATGAATTTGAGGTACCAGCAGAACGATAAAAAAGCTGATAAGAGAAGTAAATTTAGGGCGGATTTTCTCGTTTGAATCCGCCCTAAAAATCTTAACCTACTAAATTTTAATAAACACTAGATACGAGCAACGGCCTTAATCTCAACCTTTGCACCCTTTGGAAGTGCGACCACCTGAAATGCTGCACGTGCAGGATAAGGATCTGCAAAGAACTCAGCATAAACCTCATTCATTGCACCAAACTCATTGATATCGGAAAGTAAAACCGTAGTCTCAACAACATCAGCCATGGAAGCGCCAGCTGCCTCGAGGATATTTTTAATGTTAGTTAGACTCTGACGGGTCTGAGACTTAATATCCTCACCTGCAAATTCACCAGTTGCAGGATCAACAGGAAGCTGACCAGACACGTTAATAGAACCGTTTGCAGAAACAGCAGCAGAGTAAGGACCTACTGCAGCTGGAGCCTTATCAGTAACGATAGCTTTCTTGGACATACTATTCTCCTTCTTTCTTATTTGTGTTTGTTTTCACAAACAACAAAAACCAATCAAAGACAATTTAAAAAAGCCTTTGAATATTACCCTTACTTTACCGTTTGACGTATGCGCCTGGCTTCACGCCAGTAGGCTCACCATCAACTACTACCAGCTCTCCGTTTACAAAAACATATGCTGGACGTCCGTGAATCTCAAAGCCCTCATAGGGCGTATAGTCAACATTTTGATGTTGGTTCTTCTCGCTGATGGTCCACGTCACACTTGGATCCCATACCGTCACGTCAGCATCGGAGCCAACACGCAAGACGCCTTTGCGTGGATACATACCAAAGACGCGAGCGGGTCCCTCACTCATGAGACGAGCAAAGTCTTGGACGCCCAAGCGGTTCTTAAACGAGGTCATGATAAGCCCAGGTCGATGTTCTACACCAGGACCGCCATTGGGAATGTGAGTGAAATCGTCGATGCCGCGATCTTTTTGACCGTGAAGATTGAAACTGCAGTGATCGGTAGCAATGGTATCAATCTCGCCGTTACATACGGCCTGACGCAATACCTCAATATCATGCGGCTTGCGCAAAGGCGGGCTCATAACGTACTTGGCACCCTCAAAGTCACTCTCAAGATAATGTGAATCATCCAGCAACAAATACTGAGGACAGGTCTCAACATCCATCTTCACCTTGCCGCGTGCCTTAGCCGCACGAACCGCCTCAAGACCAAGAGCGCTGGACAGGTGAACAATGTTGATACGAGCATCGGCAAGCTCCGCAAGATAACACAGACGAGAAATAGCCTCTGCTTCACAAGCTGCAGGACGACTCATAGGATGACCTTCAGGACCAGTAATACCAGCTGCAAGCATACGTCTTTGCAGCTCATTCACAAGAGTGCCATTCTCGCAGTGAACGCACAGGACACCGTCAATATCGCGGATATATTCAAGCACCTCAAGCGTCTGAGCGTCATCTAAACGCAGATGATCGTAGGCAAAGTAGGTCTTAAATGACATAACACCTGCATCACGCATAGCCTGCATATCTGCTTTAGTTTGTTCATTCCAATCAGCAATGGCCATATGAAATGCATAGTTAGCAGTACAAGTACCATCTGCACGTTTATGCCACTCATCAAGTGCCTCAGGTAGCGTCATGCCCTTGTCTTGTGTGGCATAATCCACAATAGTGGTGGTACCACCGCAAGCAGCAGCACGGGTTCCTGTTTCAAAGCTATCTGCTGTCCAGTCCATACCTGTCCAGCATTGCATATGCGTATGAGCGTCGATGAAACCCGGAAAGACGTATTTGCCGGTGACATCGATAACGCTGTCATCAGCGCTCGCTTCGTACGTACCCCCTACCTGGACGATCTTCTCGCCATCAAGTACCAAATCGCCACAAAAGACGCCCTCAGGCAACACAAGGAAACCATTCTTTAATACGTTCATCAGTCAACTCCCAATCTCTCGGTCGTCAAACCGCTTATAGATGCCGAATATAAATAATTCAAATCAGACGGAGTATCTACATCTAAAAGTTCTTGTTCGCATTGTGCCTCTACAAGTACAGCAGAAGCTTGGTACTCAGGACATAATAAAAATACTCCAGAACCGCCCTTATCGCCTTGTACTCTGCACAACATATCAAACAATGCACTTGGAAAAACTATGGGGCTACCTGGTACTCCATGCCAAGATAGGCGAGAAACCACTTCTGGATGTTCTTCAAAACTAGCTATAAGAGCGCATAAACTATCTGCGCGTACACACGGTTGATCTCCCTGTAAAAACATGACGCCATCCCATGAGTTCTCACCAAGACCATCTTTTTGTACCTCAAGCATTGCTCGACGTACTGTGTCACTTTGAAGGGTACCTGAGTGCGTTACAGCGCGAACCTTGAGCTTGTTACACAGTACAAGAATAGGCTCATGAAATGGATCGTCAATTGTTACCACTATAGGCTCTAGTCCTGCTGTTTGAGCCGTTTCTATAACATGTTGAATCAGTGGCTTGCCCATAAACGATGCCATAAGCTTATTGGATCCAAAGCGAGTAGAAGCACCAGAGGCCATGACTATACACCCAATGTGTGACATAGCATGGCCTCCTTCCTTAGTTCTTAAATTACAGTAAGTAATACCCATAGAGTATTACAGACAGCTACTATCCGCGTATCACAGTACCGGTTTTTCCAGCAATTCCATCAGCAGCCTTATCCAGCAAAGTAATAAGTGATGTACGTCCTTCGCCGGATTGTGCAAACTGCAAAGCAGCCTGTACCTTAGGTAACATAGAGCCAGGCGCAAATTCTCCGGCTTCAATATAAGCTTGTGCACTCTCAGGTGTAAGCTCAGAGAGGTCTTCCTGTTCAGGAGTACCAAAATGAATGGCGACCTTCTCGACAGCCGTTAAAATAATGAGCGCATCCGCATTAACCTGCTCTGCAAGACGAGCTGCTGCAAAATCCTTATCAATAACAGCTGCAGCACCCTTAAGATGATTGCCCTCAGTAATAAATACTGGAATACCGCCACCACCACAAGCAATAACAACATTGCCCGTCTCAATAAGTGAACGAATGGTATCAAGCTCAACAATAGCAACAGGCTGAGGAGATGCAACTACACGACGGTATCCTCGACCAGCATCCTCAACAACGTTATATCCACGCTCAGCTACCATCTTTTTGGCTTCTTCTTCTGTCATAAAAGAACCAATGGGCTTGGTAGGATTTTTAAATGCTGGATCATTCTTATCAACTTCAACTTGCGTTAGAACAGTAGCTGCATTTTTCTTAATGCCGCGGTTAAGCATCTCTTCACGAAGCGCATTCTGAAGATCGTAGCCAATATATCCCTGGCTCATGGCAACACATACAGAAAGTGGGCAAGGAATATATTTCTCTGGATCAGAGCGATTAAGCTGGGTCATAGCCTCTTGGATCATGCCAACTTGTGGGCCATTACCGTGAGCGATAATAACTTCATTACCTCGCTCAATTAAATCAACAATTGCCTTAGCAGTGTGCTTTACTGCAATCATCTGCTCAGGTAAATTTTTGCCAAGGGCATTACCACCCAAAGCAATTACAATACGCTTTCCCATAGTCCCCTCCCAGGGCTTACATTACGATCTTGAACATTTTTAACAGGTTCTCTTACTCTTTACTAAACTTGTTAAAAACAAAAAAGGGTCTGCATGAGAGCTTGTCTCCACGCAGACCCAATGTATATAAATACTACTTATGCCTGGAACCAGCGAGGAGTATCTCCCTGCTCAAGAGCTTTAAGCGTAGCAATTGGATCTTTTGCCTTCTGCAAGAAAATCATTGCTGCAATAGCATATGGCTTATAAGAAGCCTCTTTATAGAGACCATCACGGTGATAATCAAAGACCTCATTTTCAACTTCACCGTGCTCACAAGATACACCATTAATGTCTGCAGGCAGTGGATGCATATAGATGGTATCCATACCATGAGCAGTCTTTGCCATAAGATCAGTTGTGCAGCACCAATCCTTATGAGTAGCATTCTGAGCAAGAAGCTCTTTCTCCAGAGCGTCGATTCCAGCGTCATCGCCTGCAGCATAGAGATTAGTACGCTTCTCCATAGCAGCATAAGGTGCCCAGCTCTTAGGAATGACAATGTCAGCACCCTCAAAAGCCTCTGCCATGTTGTAAGTCTTCTTAAAGGTTGCTCCAGACTCAGATGCAAACTTACCAGCAACATCAACAAGCTCAGGCATGAGATCGTATCCCTCAGGATGAGCTAAAGTGACATCCATGCCAAAACGAGGAAGCAGAGTAATAAGGGACTGTGGGCAAGATAAAGGCTTACCATATGAAGGAGAATAAGCCCAAGTAACAGCAACTTTCTTACCACGGAGATTCTCGAGGCCACCAAACTCATTGATAAGATAGAGGATGTCAGCAGTAGACTGAGTTGGGTGATCCATATCAGACTGAAGAGATACCAGTGTTGGACGATGATCTAAAACGCCATCCTCAAAAGCCTGCTTGACGGAAGCAGAAACCTCACGCATATAAGCGTCGCCCTTACCAATGAACTTATCGTCACGAATACCAATGACATCAGCCATGAATGAAATCATAGTTGCAGTCTCACGAACAGTCTCACCGTGAGCAATCTGAGACTTACCCTCATCAAGATCCATCAACTGAAGACCAAGAAGGTTAGAGCCAGATGCAAAGGAAAAACGAGTACGAGTTGAGTTATCACGGAAAAGTGAGACAGCAAGACCAGACTCAAAAAGGCGTGTAGAAATGTTACGCTCACGTAAGTTGCGTAGAGCATCTGCTACTGCATAGAGAGCCTGAAGCTCATCGGTTGACTTCTCCCATGTCAAAAGGAAATCCTCGTTATACATCTTGGAGAAATCAAGTTTTGCAAGCTTGTCAAGATACGGCTGAATGGTAGTTGCCATGGTACATCCTCTCGTTTAAATAACCGCTTATATACTAATTGCCAAAACCATTTACTTAATGTTGTTATCGGTGAGACTTGCACGGAATTCAGTTGCATCATCAGTTACTGCAGAAGCGTCATACAGGTTGAGGGCTGCAACATACAGTGCTGCACAAGTAGGAAGATCCTGCTTGAAGGTAATCTCATTTGGAGCGTGTGCCTGAGACTCAGCACCTGGTCCAAAGCCAACGCAAGGAATACCATAACGACCCTGAATAGAAACGCAGTTTGTGGAGAAGGTCCACTTATCGCATAGAGGACGACCTTCACGAGTTGCCATGGACTTCTCGCAACCAATGCGCTTATCGCCAAAGAGTGCCTTATGAGCATCAACAAGTGCCTTGACGTGTGGAGCAGACTCTTTGTTGATCCATGTTGGGAAGTAAGACTCAGTCTCATAGACCTCGCCAGTCCAAGAAGGACGGTCATACATGTACATGGAGACCTTGACGTCGTCACCATACTTCTTGACGGAAGGAAGCTCCTCAATCTCTTTGAGGCAGCTCTTATAGGTCTCACCAGCAGTCATACGACGGTCAATGGAGATTGCACAAGAGTCTGCAACAGCGCAGCGAGAAGGACTTGTGAAGTAAATCTGAGAAACGGTGCAGGTACCACGACCGAGGAAGCGAGCATCCTCATAGTGATCAGGGTTGTACTTAGGATCAAGCATCTTAACAAGGCCGCGAATAGCAGTGGATTCATCAGCGCCGTTATTGTTAAGTGCGCGAACGTCATTAATGATGTCAGCCATCTTATAAATTGCGTTGTCACCGCGCTCAGGAGCTGAACCGTGGCAGGAAACACCCTTGACGTCAACACGGATCTCCATACGACCACGGTGACCACGATAAATACCACCATCAGTAGGCTCAGTTGAGATTACAAACTCTGGCTTAATCTTGTCAACATTGTAGATGTACTGCCAGCACATACCGTCGCAGTCCTCTTCCTGGACAGTACCAACAACCATAACCTTGTAGCCCTCAGGAATAAGGTTCATATCCTTCATGATCTTTGCAGCATATACGCCTGAGCAGACGCCGCCTTCCTGGTCAGAGCCACCACGACCACCAATGAGCTGATCGTCCTCAAAGCCCTCATAAGGATCAAAATCCCAGTTGTCACGATTACCAATACCAACGGTATCAATGTGACCGTCAATTGCGATGATTTTATCGCCAGTACCCATAAAGCCCATAACATTACCTAGGCCGTCAACTTTTACCTCATCAAAGCCAAGCTTCTCCATCTCAGCTTTAATGCATGCGACAACCTCGCCCTCTTCTGAAGACTCACTAGGATGTGAAATCATTGCACGCAGAAACGCGGTCATATCTTTTGAATACTTATTTGCTGCATCCTTAATTGCGCCGTAATCCAAGTCTTTCATACATCCTCCTTTATTAGGATAAAACTGGACGTCTTTATCCTTTTGTAACCTTACAAACAGTTGAGAATAAAATCCTAAACTGTACCAGTACCCTCGTAATACAAACCATTTTTTTGCTTACCAAACTTTTTGTTTGGTACTATCTATTAAATCACTTGTAGAAGACATTGCAAGCAGTAAACGCTTACTTTTTTATTTTCTCGGCAAGCGGTTTTATTGTTACTAATTCCCTTTTTTATTTGACGTCATCTGTTGACTGCCATGCACCGTCCCATACAATCTCTTCATAACGCACAGGATCAGTATCTCCTTCTGTAGAGAACAAAAGAACCTTTGAATCTGTTGTAAGATCAAGCGCATCACGAAGCTCTTTGTATGAAGGGTCTGTCATAAGAGTAGAAATAACACCCATACCAACAGCACCAGACTCACCGGAAACAACAGAAGGGTCTCCCTTAACAGGAGCAGCGAGCATGCGCATGCCCTTTGCCGAAACCCAATCAGGACAAGAAATAAAGGCCGTCGCATGATTGCGTAAAATATCCCAACCAATGGTATTTGGCTCACCACAGGCAAGACCAGCCATAATAGTAATCAAATCTCCACCAACAATACGAGGCTCGCCATCTGCTGCAAGTGCTCCTTTATACAGACAGTCTGCAGCTCCTGCTTCCATAATGACAAACTTAGGAGGATTTGAAGGGAATAGATTAGTAAAGTAGCCCACCATGGCAGATGCCAAAGATCCAACGCCCGCCTGTATAAATACATGCGTTGGACGGTTTACCTCAAGCTCACGTAGCTGTTCTGCTGCCTCATAGGCCATAGTACCGTAACCCTGCATAATCCAGGATGGAATCTTCTCATAACCATCCCAGGCAGTGTCCTGTACGATTACTGCATGCTCAGTCTCTTCTGCTTCTTTTGCTGCGAGACGAACACAGTCATCGTAATTAAGCTCTTCAATGGTTACTTGTGCGCCCTCTTTTGCAATATTGTCAAAACGAGTTTTTGTAGAGCCTTTAGGCATATGAACAACAGCTTTTTGACCAAGACGATTTGCTGCCCAGGCCACACCGCGACCATGATTGCCATCAGTTGCAGTAAAGAAAGTTGCCTGTCCAAAGTCTTTTTGCAATTGCTTTGAAGTCAGATACTCAAAGTCGCAATCAGAAACATCTTTTCCTGTTTCATCAGCAATATAGCGAGCCATAGCAAATGAACCACCCAGGACTTTAAATGCATTAAGTCCAAAGCGATAAGACTCATCTTTTACGTATAATCCACCAAGTCCTAAACTAGAGGCCATACCCTCAAGATTTGCCAAAGGTGTTACGGCATATTGAGGAAAGCTTTTATGAAATGCGCGAGCCTTCTTAACATTTTCAAGTGACATGACCTGAAGATTTCTGTCTTCACTCTGAGGCATCTTATTAAGTACCCACTTCATTTCCGGCTGCATGTTGTTGACCCCTTTTCCACATGTTTTTGTTTATTAACGTATCTTTAATAGTAGACCACTTTTCTACTAAATCAGACTAAAAGTTAGTAAACCTAACAAAAAGTTTTCCACCTTTTGTGCCTATCTGTAAAAGCAAAACAACTGCCAGCAGCTTATTGCTACCGACAGTTGTTTTTTTAACATAAAAAGTACACGTTACCCTTACTTCTTAGCCTTGGATTTTGTGTAATACGTATCTTCCATAGGAAGCTTAGTACGCATCACATGATCATAGGCATAGTATGCATTTGCTACTGCAGGAGCAGTTGGGATTGTTGAAATCTCACCAATGCCTTTTCCTCCGTAAGCAACAGGGAGTAAATGCTCCTTCTCGACATAAATTGCCTCAATATGAGGAATATCAGGAGCATGGAAGAGGCCTAGAGTAGCAAACTTTGACTTTGGCACACAATCCTGAAGCTTGTAGTTTTCTGTTGTGGCATAGCCGAGCGACATCAACACGCCGCCCTCAATTTGACCTTGGATTGCAACAGGGTTAATGACCTTGCCAGAATCATGCGCAGCATATACATCAGTAACCTTGCCCTCATCGTCTAAAACCACGCACGTTGTGGCAAAGGCATAACAAATGTGACTCTTTGGATTAGGCTTATCAGCACCAAGTTTATCGGTTGGCTCAAAGTAAACATAACGGAACTCATGACCTTCAAGCTTCTTCAAACCTGCAACTGGATCCTTTGGATGAATACCCGCACCAGCAACCAATGCTTTACCATCTGCGTATCCAACACCCTTATAAGGACGACCATCAGAGTACACAATAGTCTTTCCGTCACCGTGTGCCTCAACGGGCTCAGACGATACTTCTTTACCAGCTTCAATATCCAAAAGCGCATCACGCAGCAAAAACGCCACGCCACGAACAGCCTCTCCGGTAACAACCGTTTGACGGGAGCCAGATGTAGTACCTGAGTCAGGCGCATTTTCTGTAGAGCACTCACCGTTAACGATAACTGACTTTGGAAGGCCGATAGCCTCTGCTACATCCTGCAAAAAGACTGTATTACAACCCTGTCCAATATCTGAGGTAGCAGAATAAACAACGACTTTTCCGTCCTCAATACGAATATTTGCGCGACCAGCATCAGGCAGTCCAACGCCAACACCAGAGTTTTTCATAGCGCAGGCAAGACCAGCGCGTCCCTTATGAGCTTCATATACATCTTTAACTGCAAGAAGCGTTTCTTTAAGTGCCGTTGACTGATCACAGATCTGGCCATTAGGAAGTACATCTCCAGGAGCAACTGCATTTCTCCAGCGCATTTCCCAGGGGCTTATGCCGGCCTTCTCGGCGAGAAGATCCATGAGCTCCTCAAGAGCAAACTCAGTCTGGCAAACTCCAAAGCCACGGAATGCACCAGCAGGTGGATTATCAGTGTAGTATCCATAACCACGAATATCAGTATTTTGATACTTATACGGACCAACAGCGTGTGTACATGCGCGCTCGAGAACTGGTCCACAAAGTGATGCATATGCTCCTGTATCAAAATAAATATCGCAATCAAGACCGGTGAGATGGCCTTCGGCGTCACAGCCAAGCGTAAAATCCGCCTCCATGGCATGGCGTTTTGGATGGAAAATAAGTGACTCGTTACGAGTAAATTTACACTTAACCGTACGCTTAAAAATGTAGGCAGCTAATGCAGAAATATGCTGGACGGTTACATCTTCTTTTCCACCAAATCCGCCGCCTACCAGCATGGTTTCTACAACAACCTTATCAGGAGTTTCATCCCATCCAAACATGTGGGCAACTTCTTTACGAGTGTCGTAGGCACCTTGATCGGTAGAAAGAATCTTTACACCATCTTTATAGGGGAACGCAACAGCACATTCAGGCTCAAGGAATGCATGCTCAGTAAAAGGTGTTGAGAAATGCTTAGTGATAATGTGAGCAGAATTTTTAAGTGCATCCTGAACATTACCTCGTGTAATATGACGGCTCTGGCAAAGATTACTTTCTGCTTCTGTATGTACAAGAGGAGCATCTTCAGCAGCAGCCTCTTCAATATTACGCACAATAGGAAGCTCTTCATACTCAACTTTTACAAGTTTTTTGGCCGCTTCAAGAGTCTCTTCATCCTCTGCGACTACCATGCAAAGTGCATCGCCCAAATAACGTGTATTTGAACCCTCAGGGATAAATACATCCCAATCCTGCTGAATATGACCAACTTTATTTACAGGTACGTCTTCAGCTTTCAAAACTCCAACAACACCTGGTAGAGCCTCTGCCTCTGTTGTATCAATTTTTACCACACGTGCACGAGGATACTTAGAGCGTACGCACGAACCATATACCATATCTGGGAAATCAACATTGGTTATGTCATCAGGATATTTACCATATCCAAGTACCTTTGCACGAACATCAACACGGAATGCTTTTGAACCAACACCGTAATTATCGCCACGCTCTAGGTCTGGATCAATTTGCTCTTCTCCACGAAGAATACGTGCGGCTTTTAAGATACCTTCAATAATTTTCTTATATCCAGTGCATCGACAAATATTATTTTTAATTGCTTCTTTAACTTCTGCTTCAGTTGGATTAGGGTTTCGACGGATTAAAGCTGCGCCACTCATTACCATGCCAGGGATACAAAAACCACACTGAACAGCTCCAACTGCACCAAAAGCGTACACAAAAGCCTCTTGCTCCTCATGAGAAAGGCCTTCTACTGTTTCAATAACTTTACCTTGTGCTCGCTTAGTATTCATAATGCAGCCACGAGTAGCTACGCCATCAATAACAACCGTACAGGTACCACAAGCGCCTTGAGAACAACCATCTTTTACCGATAAAAGATGTAAATCATCTCGAAGAAAACGAAGCAACGATTTATTTTTTGTAGTAGTAATTGTTTCTCCGTTTACCGTAAAGGTATACTCTTCTACTTCTTCGGCCATTTTCACTCCTTACGTGTCTGGGAGAATGTTGTGTGTCGTGCCCCAAACCCGCTAACTGAACATTTTTTGTCATGCATTACAAATCTATAATTTTTACCGCTTTAATCTATAGCTTTAGATTACTCCCTTCTCTTTTTAACGTAGACGGTTGGTAAAACTTTTACCAACCGTCACATAGCTATGCGTTTAAAAGATGCCTATAAGAATCTCTTACCGTGACAATCATCTTGCGGATATTTTCTGGAAGACCACAAGCTTCATCGTCAACGTTATAAATTGCTGTACTGCCATCAAGACGTACTAAGAAACCGTCTGCAGTTGGAAGGAAGCCTTCATTCTCAGAGTTGTCAAAGTCTTCACGGCTCCAAAATGCAGTGAACTTATCTTTATAAGGACGACCTTCAGAGTATGGGCAGAACACGGCACAGTTACCGCACTCATTACACATACCATCAACGTGAATAATCTGCTGCTGTTGAACACCAGGAACCTTAATAGCAACATTAGCACGGTTCGGACATACCTCAACGCATGCTTCACATACCGAAGGACAAGAAAGACAACGTGACTGCTCGCACGCATCAGTATCACCGCAAAGCTGTCCACGCTTACCAAAAATCTTAGCGACGTCTTCCTCAAGGTTGGAAAGTTCCTTACTTGAGAAATTAAAGTCTGCAATGGCAACGGCTACGGTCATAGCATCTGCAATACCTTTGACAACAGTTGCAGGACCGCGGCGACCATCACCAACTGCATAGACATGCTCAAGAGAAGTCTGAAGATTATTGTCCACAACTGGACGGCCCTTCTCGTCAAGGGTAATTCCAGAGGTGGTATAAAGATTGGACTCAATCTGCTCACCAACTGCCGTAATAACAGCAGTTGCAGGGACTGTAACAAACTCGCCTGTTCCCTCAGGACGACGACGACCAGACTCGTCAGGAGCGCCAAGTTTCATTACCTCGCAGGTAAGCTGGTTATTGGCCAAATCTCCCGGAGCGAGAAGCTCCATGAACTCCACGCCGTCGTCGATTGCCATCTGGAGCTCTTCCTCATCAGCAGGCATATAGCGCTTGGTACGACGATATACCAGACGTACATTTTGTACACCAGCAACACGCTTTGCTGCACGAGCCACATCCATAGCAGTATTTCCAGCACCGATAACAACTACGTCAGTGCCAAGGTTGACGGACTCAGGTGCACGCTTAAACTCTTCAAGGAACTCAAGAGCATCCAGAGCCTCACCGGACTTCAGGGTCTTGCGACCAGGAGCCCAAGCGCCGATGGCTACTACCACATCGGTATATCCCTCAGACAGCAGAGTATTTACATCTGTAACTTCAACGCCTGTCTTAAAGGTTGCACCATATGCCTGGCACAGCTTGACATCGTTATCGATAGCTTCCTCAGAAATACGGAAACCAGGAATAACGTGACGAACAATACCACCAAGCTTATTGGTACGTTCAAAAACAACTACTTCAATACCTGCGCGCGATAAGAAAGATGCCGCCGAAAGACCAGCGGGGCCACCGCCGATAATAGCAACCTTCTTATCCTTAACTACACCACGAGAGGCAAGTGTTGGAAGGACTTCCATAAGGCCGTTCTCTGCAGCAGTAAGTTTGCAGCTACGAATATGAACATGCTCATCAACGTAATTGCGCATGCAAGAATTAGTGCAGGTGTGAGGACAAATAGTACCGGTAATAAAAGGAAGGGCATTGCGCTCAAGAATGATGTGTAAGGCGTCAGCATAACGGCCTTCATCTACTGCCTTAAGATATCCTGGAATGTCCTGATGAATTGGACAAGAATCACGACATGGCGCAATAAAGCAGTCAGTCAGCGGAAGTGCTCCGCGCACGTGACGATCAGGCTGTGGCTTAATCTCTTTGTGGTAACGTGCATTTTTGAGCGAGCTTTCAAGCAAGGCAGATACCTTTGCCACATCAACACCAGAAAATGCTTCCGTATTTTTGTCGGCAAAGAGTTCAGCAATCTGCGTCATACGCTCATAGCCACCAGGCTTCAAAATGGTAGTTGCCATGGTAACAGGCCAAATACCTGTATCAACAAGATCTTTAATATTGTTGTAGTCTGCACCACCAGAGTACGAAATACGAAGCTTACCATCAAACTGCTCAGAAAGACGCTTAGCAAGTGAAAGTGACAAGGTCCAAAGAGAACGACCAGACATATACATTTCTTCGCTTGGCAACTCACCACGAGTAACATCTACTGGGAAGGTATTGGTAAGTTTGACACCAAACTCAACACCCTTTTCTGCACACAGTTTCATAAGACGCTCAAGCATAGGAACTGCGTCAGCCCACTGCAAATCTTCCAGGAAGTGATGATCATCAAAGGCAATGTAGTCAAATCCTAAGGAATCCAGCGTTTTACGTGCGTACTCATATCCCAAAAGTGTTGGATTGCACTTAATAAAGGTATTGAGATGCTTCTCGGTAATGAGATAGGAAGCAATTCGCTCAATCTCATCAGGTGGGCAGCCATGAAGTGTGGACTCGGTGATGGAATCGGAAATACGAGAAGGAATAGAATCAATAAATGCCTCGTCAACATTGTGGAAGCGATTAATGTTAGCTTTTGCCCACGCAATTGCCTCCCTAAATACAGGAGTCTCAGAGGCATCCTTCATATCATTTATATATTTATCTACCTTAGGAGTCTTAATTCCTTCAAGGTCATAACCAACGGACATATTAAAGACAAAGCCATCAGCATCTCCCAGACCAAGCTCTTGGGAAAGAATATGGCAGATAACCCATGCCTTGACATACTCATCAAATGCCTGAGGTACGGTTAACTCCGTAGACCACTCGCAATTGTATCCCTCATCGGATGCCAAAATACAAGGCTTATTAACGCAAGCTGAAAGCTCTTCTCCATCCATTTTCTGAACTGTTTTCAGCTCAAAGAAACGAGCACCGGTAACATATGATGCTACGATATTCTGTGCAAGCTGTGTATTAGGGCCCGCTGCAGGACCAAATGGGGTCTCAATTTTCTCGTTAAAAATAGGACGAGCAGCTCCAGCTGTCTTAGCAAATGCATGAATTCCAAAGATAGTCTTCTGATTTTCGTACTCATCTAAAATCCAATTCATCAGATGGTCGAATTTCATGGGACGCATAATGTCGCTCATTTTGGTTCCTCTCCTTTTAA
>ERZ773083.410-NODE-410-length-35934-cov-7.563003_pt1 | contig 35934 bp, 36 predicted proteins | sample MGYA00511465_ERZ773083 | MGnify/ENA primary metagenome ERZ773083 (study PRJEB29015, sample SAMEA2738001) | human oral metagenome | biome: human oral; feature: human-associated habitat; material: dental | place: China | collected 2060 ... | reverse complement strand
CAAAAGAACTCACTCTCGACGCACTTTTAGTGATTGATGGTGATAAAACAAAAGTTGGTACGCCGACCGTAAAAGGTGCTGTGGTAAAAGCGAAAGTCGTTGAAGCCGAAGTTAAAGGCGACAAAGTTCGCGTCATTCGCTACAAAGCCAAGAAGCGTGTTCACAAAGAAAACGGTCATCGTCAGAAGTACAGTAAAATCCAGATCACGTCGATCAAATAATTTGTACAGCTAAAATTGCCTCGCTTAGAAAGCGGGGTAATTTTATATTTGTGGCATGATTTGTGGTATAATCAAACGTAAGCGAAGAGAGGGCAGATAAACAGTGGCATCTATCATAACAGTTACCAATCAGAAAGGTGGCGTCGGCAAGACGACAACGTCAATCAACTTGGCATACTACTTAGCTAGAATGGGCAAACGAACGTTGTTAATTGATTTTGACCCGCAAGGTAATGCTACTAGCGGTTTAGGCGTTGATAAACAAGAACTAGAGGTAACTGTTGCCGACGCTATCCTCGGTCGCAAGAAATTAGTAGAAGTAACGATTCCAACTGATTTTAATAATTTGTCGTTAGTACCAGCTGTGCCGATGCTAGCTAATACCGAGGTAGAGTTAGCTCAGACTGAATATAGATTTAGTCGCTTGAAATATGCCATCAAGACTTGTACGATTGAGTACGATTACATAATTATTGATTGTCCGCCGAGCCTTAGTTTGTTGACGGTAAACGCTCTAATTGCTGCTCAGTATGTGTTATTGCCAGTACAGGCTGAGTTCTATGCGCTGGAAGGATTGAGTCAATTGCTCGAAACGATGAAGTTGGTGCGCAAAAACCTTAATCCGACGCTAGACCTGGTAGGTGTGTTGCCGACAATGGTTGATAACCGCACCTCACTATCTACTCAGGTATTAGACGAGATCTCTAAGCATTTTCCAGCTAAGGTGTTCAAGACTAAAATACCGCGCAATGTACGTCTCGCAGAGGCGCCGAGCCATGGCCTGCCGATTGGTGCTTACGACAGGTTTAGTAAAGGCGCGCGAGCCTACAAGTCATTAGCAAAGGAGGTAATCGATCGTGTCGGCTAAAAAAGGTTTGGGACGAGGTTTTGATTCGCTAATACCGACAGAGCTTTTGGACGAATCGTTTGACCCGACGGCTGAGCAGGACGAGCGCGTTAGCGATTTGCGCTATATCAAAATATCTTCGATTGTGCCTGATCCGGAACAGCCGCGTCGCGACTTTGACGATGATGCTTTGAATGAATTGAGTGAATCAATCAAGAAACATGGTATATTGCAGCCGGTGGTGGTGCGGCCGCATGGCGATGGCTACATGATTGTGGCAGGCGAGCGCCGTTTTCGCGCTTCCAAAATAGCTAAGCTAGATAAGATACCGGCGCTAGTGCGGACGTTGTCAAATCAACATCGTTTAGAGCTATCTTTGATTGAAAATTTGCAGCGCCGCGACCTCAACCCATTAGAAACAGCGACAGCATATTTGAAGTTGCGCGATCAGTTTAATCTGACGCTCGATGGTATTGGTCAGCGTGTTGGTAAAACTTCGGCAGCAGTTGCTAATACAATGCGCTTGTTGCGTTTGCCTGAACGGGTGCGTGAAGTAGTAGCTCGCGGCGAGTTGAGCGAAGGGCAAGCACGGACGTTGACTAGTCTTCCCGAAAAAGAAATTCTGCGAATAGTTCCGAAAATAGTCAGAGAGCAATGGAGTGCGCGTACAGTTGAGCGTTACGTTTCTAATTACAAAGTGACACATAATAGCACCTCTGCTAAAGGCAAAAAGCCTGTTAATTCGCGTTTTGTGCATGATGAAGAGTGTTTCTCTAAGCTCTTTGGTACACCAGTTGTTGTTAAAGAGACGCGCAAAGGATCAGGGCAAATCCTTATACCTTTCAAGAATCAGCTGGACTTTGAGCGTATTGCTAAATTACTGAATAAATACAAATAGCGAGAAGAGAATTAAGTAGCTAAGCTTGGTTCTAAGTAAGTCGTCTTGTTGGTCTTGCTAGTATTCTATATTATCAAAACGAGTCGACTTTTGTCAGCGGAAAAATGCGCAGCACTACTGGACCGATTATGTCGTAAGTCGGAATAAAGCCGAGACCACTACGCGAGTCGAACGAGTTATCGCCAACACGATTGTCGCCAGATACGAAGACCGAGCCATCTGGTACCGTCCAGTCACCGTCGTGGCTTGTCGGCGATTTTGGTCCGACGTTATTTTTGCGTGTTGTCTTGTCTGGTTGAAAACCGTCAGGGTGGTCATTATTGTATACTGTTAAAACACCATCTTTAACAACAACGCGCTCGCCGGGAAAGGCGATAACACGCTTAACTATATAGCGGTCAGCTGACCCTGGCGTGTAGACCGGATTCGTAAAAACAATGATTTGTCCACGATTCGGTAAATAATTCTTGTTATGAATCTGCGCGATAGTTACTGGTATACGGTTGATGATTAGCCGGTCGCCGTCTGACAGAGTATTATCCATGCTATGTCCCGACACGGAAAAGCTACGGAATACGTAAGTGTTGAGCAGTAGTGTGCCAATGAGTACTGCAATAACAAGTATCCCAAAATTAATCAGATCTCGAATACGAGGATGGCGAGTAAGGTAGCTTGCTTCCATTCTATTTATTATACTCCGCTAATACATAAAAACCAACTTAGCGATAAGCATGATGTTTATTTTTTGCTCAAAATCATTTATAGTACATAGATATGGTGAAGCGAGCAATAGACGGTTTCGTGCCGCGCGACGACTCTGTGCATAGACCGACTGTTAATGAACGAAATAAGGCAGTCGATTTTGGCGATATGGGGCATGCTGTACCTGTACGAAAGCAACAATTACCGTTGCAGCAACGTCCTGCTACTTCAGATACAAATAGTATTCGCAGTGACATTGATGAATCATTGCGCGAGATTGGTAATAGTTTAGATCTATCACAGCCAGTCCGTGGTGGCAAGCAACCAAAAAATGGGCGGTTAAAACGCGATTGGAAGAAGATTGCTAAGCGTGCAGCGATTGCGATTGTAGTGATTGTGCTGGGGATTGGTATCTTTCTTGGTGTGCGTGCTCTGATGGCGGGTAATGCGGTTTTCAAAGGCGATATTTTTGGTTTTGTTCAAAAAAAGCCGCTCAAGCAAGATGCTAACGGCCGCAGTAATATTTTGATACTCGGTACATCAGAGGACGATGCTGGTCACGAGGCGGGATACTTGACTGACTCTATGATGATTTTGAGTATTGACCAGAACAAGAAAAACGCCTATATGGTTAGCGTGCCGCGCGATTTATATGTCAAATACGGTAAGAGTTGTCAGGCTGGTTATTCAGGTAAAATTAATGCTTATTTTAACTGTGTTAATGACAACTGGTCTAGCGATAGTGCTGAGGAAGAACGTCAGACAGCAACGCGATCTTTTGTTGGTAACATTTTTGGTATAGATGTTCAATACTCGGTACATTTGAATTATAGTGTGATGCGAGACTTAGTTGGAGCGCTTGGCGGCATCAAAATTACTATTGATAGCCGCAATCCAAACGGTGTCATGGACAGCAATTTCGATTGGAAATGCGGTACGACTTCTGCCGAGAAATCTCAGCGTTGTCCGCGCGGCCACTACATTAGCTATCCGAATGGCGAGGTAGAGCTGGATGCTGAGCATGCCCTGTATTTAGCGATGGCTCGTGGTGATAAAGCGCCGACGTACGGTTTTGAACAGTCGAACTTCGATCGCGAGAAAAACCAACAGAAAATTATGGTAGCTATTCGTGATAAAGCACTAAGTGCTGGTACGCTGACAGACTTCACCAAAGTCTCAGGTATTATTGACGCTATTGGAAAAAATTTGCGGACAAATTTCGAAAAAAGCGAGGTACGCACGCTAGTAGAGCTAGCACGTGATATCAAGGGTGATAACATTAAGAGTGTTAGCCTGATTGACGCTGAGCCGACTATATTAACTACTGGTGTCTATGGTGGTGCGAGTTCGGTAGTGCCTACGGCAGGTACTTATGATTATAGCCAGTTGCGATCTTATATCAAAAAGAATCTCTACGCTACGGATATTACCAGAGAGAATGCTAACATTGTCGTACTTAACGCTACCGGAATTTCGGGAGTGGCGCAAAAACAGGCTAATAAGCTAACTGAGTTAGGTATGACGGTTAGTAAAGTTGGTAACGCACCGCAAGGCAACGCTTATCCAAGCAACAAAATATACAAAGTTTCTACCCGCGCCAAAACTGCTACGTCAGTAAAGCTGAAGTCGCTCTATGGCGTCGCACCAGAGGTAGCTGAAAGCATACCTGGTGTCAAGTATAGCGCAGAAGTAGACTATGTGGTTATCGTAGCAACTAAACCAAGCGCGGGTGAATAGGCGCTAGTAGTATGGTGGGTAAAATAACATCTGGGTGGTATAATTAAACAGTATGAGTTCAACGAAGACGCATAAATATCGTTCCAAGGCGAGCTCGCTGGCGTATATGCTGTTCAATGTTTTGCTGGCGCTTGCGGTGTTTGGAACAATTTATGTGACAAGCTCGCCGATTTTTGCCTTAATACTAGTAGCTCTCGGCAAATGGCGGATCTTTTCGGTGCGACCGCGTTTTTGGGTGGCTAATATCTTAGTCAATTTAGTTGATGTGATCGTCAGTATCAGTTTCGTGCTACTGATTTGGCTATCTGGCGGCTATATAGCGATACAGCTGGTCTTGACTGTCTTTCATATCGTTTGGTTGTTGCTTATCAAACCGCGCTCGAAGTATATTTACATAGTTATCCAGGCGGGTGTCGCATTATTTCTAGGTTTGTCGACCTTATCGTTGATGGCGTATGCATGGGATTCGTTCTATTTTGTAGCGGTAATTTGGGTTATTGCGTATGCATCGGCTCGCCATGTTGTTAGTCACTACAAAGGCGTTAGCGTTAATCTTTATGCTATGTCGGCAGCGCTAGTGTGTGCTGAGCTGGGCTGGATATCGTACCATTGGATGATAGCGTATTCTATACCGGGGCTTAGCACGATTAAAATACCTCAGTTCGCGATATTTTCCGTGCTAATTGGTTTCGTGGCCGAGAGGGCGGCGCGTAGCTATCATAAGTATGGTAAGATTCGAAGTGCTGATATAGCCATGCCGATACTATTGACAGCGCTGACGATGATTGTAGCGTATATTTTCGCGGTTCTGAACGGCAGCGACGCATTGTAGCCGTAAGTTGGTGAGGATTAAGGATAACTTAAGTTTTTGTATGTATAGTGAGGAAGATAATGAATTTAGATAGTACAGCTCAGCCGAAACCGCCGCAGGGCGCAGTAATGGAAAAACCCCGTCAAAACAATATGATTTGGTTGTCGGTGGCTATTGTAGTGGCATCATTGATTTTATCAATTGGTGGAGTGGTGTGTATTTTATTGATGAGAGGATTGATCTTATCAGACAGGTTTATTGACGGCAATTTGGCGGCCAACACCAGAGAAGTTTCTGTTTCTGATATAGTGGATAAAGTATCGCCAAGCGTGGTGTCAATTGTGACCAATGGTAGATCGCAATCGTTATTTGGTGACACTAGACAGACGCGGGCAGCAGGTACAGGTATTATCATTAGTAAAGACGGATATATTTTGACTAATAAGCATGTGGTATCAAATGCTCAATCTGTGACTATAGTAGCTTCGGATGGTTCAATCTATGATTCAGTGTCGCTTATAGGCACCGATCCCCTGAACGACTTGGCATATCTAAAGATAAAAAATGTCAATAATCTCACGCCGGCATCTATAGGTAATTCATCTACGGCGCGAGTCGGGCAGAGCGTCATAGCTATCGGTAATGCACTAGGGCAGTACCAAAATACAGTTTCAAAAGGAATAATATCTGGTAAGGGACGGGTGGTCTCGGCAGGCAATAGTAATGGTGAAGAGCAAGAATCACTCACTGATATGATTCAAACTGATACGGCGATCAATTCCGGTAATTCAGGCGGACCGCTGATAAATTATAGCGGACAAGTTATAGGTATCAATACGGCAGTTGCTTCCGGTGCTGAGGGGATTGGCTTCTCGATTCCGATTAATGCCGCTAAAGGCACAATCAAGCAAGTGCTGGCTGGCAAAGGGGTACAACGAGCGTATTTGGGTGTTAATTATACAGATATCACACCAGAGTTAGCAAAGCATTATAACTTGCCGTCAAAATATGGTGCGTATGTAGCTAGAGGCCGCAGCGATAGTGCTAGCGTAACTGCTGATAGCCCAGCTGCCAAGGCAGGTCTTCAAGACAAGGATATTATTACCAAAGTTAACGGTGTCGAGCTAGGCCCTCAAGGTAATTTGTCTAGTGCTCTTGGCCAATATCAGCCGGGAGATAGTATTAATTTGACAGTAATTCGTGGCGGCAGGACAATAGTCATTAAGGTGACATTGGCGGCATATCGAGAATATGTTGGCTCATGATTGCAATACTACGCTAAGGCCGCGCGTCAATTTGTGATGTAATTGGCGCGAAGCAGCATAAGTTATTATTGCGCCGTGTTGTCTGAGGTCAGCTTCGATAAGTACTAGAGAGCCGGAACTCAAATGACATGGCAGCTGGTCAATCAATCGGTAAATCAGCGCTAAACCTTCATTGTCAGCAAAAAGTGCTAATTCGGGTTCGTGATTAGTTTCGGGTGAGCGTTGCCATGAGCGGTCAACATAAGGTAGGTTGGCTGTTATTATGTCGAATTTTCCAGGCACAGAGCGTAATAAATCGCTTTCAATTAAGGCAACATCAGCGTTAAATTTGGCGGCGTTCTCGCTGGCTACTCGCAGAGCTTGTTGGCTAATGTCGGACAAAATTACGCTAAGTTCAGGAATCTCCAGTTTGGCGGTGATTCCTAAACAGCCACTGCCAGTGCCGACATCGAGTAATTTACCAGAAACTTGGATTTCTTTTAGTATTTCTATAATAACCTCTGACTCAGGTCGAGGTATCAAAACTTGCGGTGATACTTTGAATTCGCGGCCATAAAAATCTCTATATCCCAAAATATACGCGAGAGGCGTGCGGTCTAGTCGTAGCATGAGCCGCGCATCGGCGATATCCACGCGCCGTGGGTCGATCTTCTCATCGGGGTGCGCATGCAAAAAAGTACGATCTTTACGCAGGGTGTTTGATAAAATTAGCTCAGCGTCTAACTTAGATGAAGAAATATTAGAACGTTTCAGCGTCTCTGCAGCATTTTTCAACCAAGTTGATATGTTCATTTGATTATATTAATTGACGTTCTTTGCCTTCAGCTCGCGTTCATAGGCTTGTAGCCTCTCAATAATGTCGTTGATATCACCGTTCATAGCTGCGGGTATATTGCTGCGCGAATAGTGAATGCGGTGGTCGGTAATCCGGTCTTGTGGGAAATTATAAGTGCGAATTTTCTCGCTGCGATCACCAGTGCCGACTAAAGCGCGGCGTTCAGCTGATAGCTTAGCGTTTTCTTCATCAATTTTCATTTGTAGCAAACGTGATCGCAGTACGCTCATAGCTTTTTCACGATTTTTGATTTGCGATTTTTCATCTTGATTAGTAACAACCATTCCTGTTGGCAGATGAGTAATACGCACTGCCGAGTCGGTGGTATTAACAGATTGTCCGCCGTGACCGCTAGAGCGGTAAATATCGACGCGCAAATCGTTCGGATTGATCTCAATGTCAGTCTCTTCGGCTTCAGGTAAGACAGCCACAGTGGCGGTGCTAGTGTGGATACGGCCTTGGCTCTCGGTAGCGGGTACGCGTTGAACGCGGTGAACGCCGCCTTCAAATTTAAGTTTGGCATATGGTGCATCGCCTGATATCTTGAAAATCACTTCTTTGTAACCGCCAGAATCGTTACTCGACTCGCTAATTAATTTGGTTTTATAACCGTTGGTCTCGCACCATCGCAGGTACATACGGTAGAGCTCTGCCGCAAATAGAGATGCTTCGTCGCCGCCAGCGCCGGCGCGAATTTCCATAATTATATTCTTCTCGTCGTTGGGGTCTTTTGGTGTTAATAGAATGAATAATTTCTCGTCAAGCTCAGTGATTCTTGCTTCGTTCTCCGAAATTTCTGCTTTAGCGAGTTCAATGAGTTCACCGTCGCCTTGGGCGAGAGCTTTAGCCTCAGCTAGCCGGTGTTCAGCCTCGTCGCGCTCGCTGGCGATAGTAATGATCGTCTCTAACTCGGTAAAGCGCTTATTTTTAGCAGTAAAATTCGGTGAGCTATAAGCTTTAGGTTGCGCTAAAAAATTGCCGAGATCAGCATACTCGGCTCTCAAATCACTAAGGTTGAGAGAAATTTTCGGCATAACCTATGTCATATTATAGCATAAAGAAATGTTGATCTCTTCTTGCAAGCGTATGCCAAAACGCGGTACTGCACAATACTTGACAAATTACTATATGTATAGTAGTATATAGGTTAATATAGCGTAAAGCGAACGACGCAACAAAGGAAGCTTATACATGTCACGCAAACAAGAGCAAAACGCATGGACTCATGAGATGTCGAGGCGTGGGTTTTTAGTAGGTGCTGCTACGATTGGCGCCATCGGTGCTGGGGCTCTCTTGAGCCGACGGTTGGTTGAACAATCCAACTCTCATGAGAAATTAGTCAGTACGGCAGAGGAGAAACTTGCGGGGCTGCGCCTAGAAGACGTCTATGATCTTACAGACACTAAGGCGGCTGCTGATCCATCATATCCAGTTCGGGAGAGCGCGAGTCAGACGAATAGGAGACCGGCGGTTGTCCTGCATCTCGGTATTGAGAAAGGCGACAAGTACGACGATCCGATAATGCGTGACGCCGGTGCTACAATGGATAGAGTCCGAATTAACTGGGGCAATTTAGAAGTGCTTGCGGTAGATAATGACGAGGATAGTAAAGACGGCTTAGTGTTTAAGGCTAATCAAGCGCCAGAATATGCGGATTGTACTAGCCCGATACTAAGCGAGCCTAATCCTCGTAAAGAAACTGACTTTATCTTACTCTTGCCAGAAGGAACGGCGGATGGGGTGAAAACTATGGATCTTCGACCGACATTAAGGAATGTCTTTGTGGAGGACTTTACTCGTCCGGGTGGTGGTAAAGGAGGGCGTGTAACTGATGAGTATGCAGTGACTGATTATCAACATTCGTTGGTTGGTGATAGCGTAGGCCAACTACAGGTGGTAGTACAGGATGGAATACCAGTCGAAGCACAGCTAATAAACGATTATATATAGTCGTAGCGTGTCTCTATTGACAATAGTACAAGCATGATGGTATAATACAGCTAGTATGAACGAAAACAAAACACCGAAACAAGAAAAAATACACGAAAAGATTGTGACGAATCAAATAGGTCGATTGCAGAAAACCTACGAAGTGAAAGAGAGCAATCTTGCAACAGGAGATTCCCTGAGGGTTAATGGTTTTCTAGCGGTAAAAGGACCCTCTGAATCTGATTTTTTGGTCGTGATTAATCCAGAGATTACTCCTTCTCATCATGATTCTACCGTAGAGACTCAGCTAAAAGGAGACATACAGAATGACTTAGATTTCATGCGCAGCGCATATTTCAATTTTGTTGCTATTGAGAATGGAATGACGTTGCCAGATGCTGTGCACGTAACCGATGATCAGCGAAAGAAATTGGAGGAGCTCGGGCTCATGAATGTGCTAGCTACGGGTTCGCTGGAACAATTAGAGAAGGATGGTCGCCCTGTAGGGTTGGTGCTATCTCGCGGTAATCAACTTACTGAAAAAGAGGATATCGAGGCACGTGCCGGGGAAGTTGGTCTTTACTCTAAGACCAAGGTCACGTTTAGTAGTGGTGAAGAGACATGTATTGCTGCTACTGATGCAGCTGGTAATCGAGTCTTGATGCCGTATAGTGAGGAACTAGATACGATGCTGCAGGAGGGTTTTGGCTATCAAAATACTGATGGTGACAGAGATGTGTTCAACGTGCAACAGGCATTTAACGAACAAGCTGCGTCGTAGCTAGCCACTTTGCTATTCTTGACTATTCAATAAAACCGCCGCGAGAGAATGCGGCGGTTTCGATTGTAAGATTACATGTATTTAGGCAGCTTTGGCAAAATCGTTTTTATTTAGTTTGCTCTTATCGCTCTTAACGGTTTTTTGTGCGTTCTTTTTCTTAGCTTTGTTGGCCAGCTCGGCACGGTGCTTGGCGGCGGCGGCCCAGCGAGCCTTGAAGCGGTCGACACGGCCTTCAGTATCGATGATCTTTTCTTCGCCAGTAAAGAATGGATGTGAAGCTGACGAAATATGAACTTTCACTAACGGATAGGTTTCGCCGTCTTTCCATTTGATTGTTTCTGTAGATGGCGCTGTTGAACGAGTCAAAAACGCAAAGCCTGCTTGTTCGTCGCTAAATACGACCAGGCGATAGTCTTGTGGGTGAATACTGCTTTTCATAACTGTAGTATTCTAACAAAAACTTAATCGAATGTCAAAAGTGTAGTTTGTGTTGCTTGTCATTGCGCCGGCGTTCCTTCTCGGTGCTGATTTTGTCATGAAGTTTGCGCAAGGCGCGTTGTGAGGCTGGTAATTGAGTAATAGCGCGGATTTCTTCCTCAATATCGGCTAAATCTTCATCGCTGAAGTCCTCGAGGCCGACATAGCGCATGCGGGCACCTTTGGTTGAGCGGATTAGCTCGTCGAGTTTGAGCTGGATAGCTTTGCTGTCGCGATTTTGGGTATTTTGGATGAGAAATACCATTAAGAAAGTGACAATCGTTGTACCAGTATTAATAACTAATTGCCAAGTATCAGAAAAACTAAATATTGGGCCGGAGATAAACCAAATAACAATTGAGATTGCTGCAAGTATAAATACTCCGGCTGATCCGGCTAGTGTCGATGCGCGCGACGAAATTTTGCGGAAGTGTTCTTTCATACTTGTAAGCATAACAGAAATGTAAACATTGGCAAAATGTTATAAGGTGGTCTGGCAGATTCTTCTAGTCTTGAATAAGGTAGCTAGTAATGCTATACTATAGGGGTAATAAATCATTAACGACGCAGTCCATCATAAACTCCAAATAGTGGTGGGCGAGGAAAAGGAGTAATTCAATGTCTGTAGAAGTAGACATGAAAGCCTTGTTTGAGGCTGGTGTTCATTTTGGACACAAAACTAGCCGTTGGCACCCGAAGATGGCGCCATATATTCACAGTAAACGCCAAGATAGCCATATTATTGACTTGGCAAAAACAGTTGAGGCTTTAGATAAAGCGCTGCCATTTATCACTAAAACTGTTGCTAGCGGCAAGAAAGTGTTGTTCGTCGGCACTAAAAAGCAAGCCAAAGATATCGTCAAGACGGCTGCCGAGGCGGCCGGCCAACCGTATGTGGTAAACCGCTGGATTGGCGGTATGCTAACCAATGTCACCACTACCAATGCACAGATTAAAAAACTGCGTGATCTCGAGCGTCGTATGGGTAATGGTGACCTCGAAAAGCGCTATAACAAGCTGGAAGTTCAGCATTATCAAGAAGAAATTGATAGCTTGAACTTCAAATACGGTGGCATCAAGGAATTGAACGGTAAGCCTGGCGCTTTGATAGTTCTCGATATGCTAGTTGATAAAAATGCTATTGCTGAGGCAAAAAGTTTGGGTATTCCAGTAGTAGCGATTACTGATACGAATACCGATCCGAGTAAGGTTGAGTATCCGATTCCAGGCAATGATGATGCGATCAAAGGATTGCAACTGCTAGTTGATTACTTCGTAGCAGCTGTCAATGAAGGCAAGTCAAAGAAGGAGGAAAAATAGGATGGGCGTAGCAGTTGAAGACATTAAAAGATTGAAAGAATTAAGCGGTATCGGTCTGACCGATGCTAAAAAAGCGCTGGTTGAAGCCGAAGGCGACTTCGACAAAGCTCTGGAGGCGCTGCGCAAAAAAGGTTTGACCAAGGCTGAGAAAAAAGGCGATCGCGAGACTCGTGAGGGTTTGATCGAAAGCTATGTCCACAGCGGGCGAATTGGCGTGATTGTCGAAGTGAACTGCGAGACGGATTTTGTAGCGCGTTTGCCAGAGTTCAAAGAATTTGCGCACCAAATAGCTATGCAAATTGCAGCAATGGCGCCGAAGTATGCGACGGCTGAAGATATTCCGAGCGATATTTACGAGGCGAAAAAGCAGGAATTGCTTGCCAGCGAAAGCCTGCAGAACAAACCGGAAAACATGCGCGAGCAAATTGTTGCTGGCCAGCTCAAAAAGCATTTCGCTGAGCAAGTTTTGTCTGAGCAGGCTTTTGTGCTCGATGACAGCAAGACCGTTGGCGAGCTAATCAAAGAGCAAGTGGCACTGCGCGGCGAGAACGTGCGAGTCAGCCAGTTCAAGCGGATTGAACTTGGCGTTACTGAATAACGGCACGTGTCTAAATAGAGCTAGAATAACCGCTGAAATGTAGCGGTTATTTTGATATCATAAGATTATGAACAGCTGGAGGGCGGTCGAAAATGCGTAATTTTGAGTCGGGCGGATTTAATTTTTATGACAGCGAGAAACCAAAAAATGTTGATTTAGAGCATTCAGGAGAGTTAGACGAGATTGATTTGCGGCCCGAGAGCGAGGTCTTTCAAGATCATGAGCGTATCGATAATGGCAAAGATATCGATGATCAACTTAACGATTTGCGTGATCAGCTGAGCGAGGATACAGATGGGATAATTCACATTGATATTCCGGCGTATCAGTATGATTTCGCTGATAATCCTTTTGTTGGGCTGGGATCGCGCCGTGTGAAGACTTATGAGATTTCTCGCTATATAGATGTAGTGTTCTTGCACCGGTTTATGTATCAAGACATTATTGTTTGCGGATCGCAATCGCGTAAGTTCGTCGGCGAACTGGGGCGGGCGTCGTTCGTCAAACACATTCGCGAAACTGGCGGTTTGCCACTAGATAATAATGGTGATAAACCTGATATTTTGGGGCGGGCGTTTGTGCCGTATATGCCGTACCACACGACTGATGCGTTTTTCCGGCTATATCATACGATAATGCCGCGGGTGGCGGAGCGGCCGCACTATCCGCTAGATGTGTGGCTTATTTTTGACGCTAAGGCCTATCAAGAGGCGGACGGGTCGCTAGATTTCCGCCAAGCGTATCGGTTGCGCAAAGGGTTTGATAGGCGAGCCAGCCTGCTAGGCGTAGCGCAGATAAATTAACGATTGATGTTACAATAGAGTAAAGGAGAATATATGTTTAGTACAGACGAATATGAATCAAAGATGACAGGCGCGCTGGAGCATTTCGGCGAGGAGCTGCGCAAAATCCGTACTGGCCGGGCGCATCCGGGGATGTTGGAAGGAGTACTAGTTGAAGCGTATGGTGCTAGTATGCCGCTTAATCAAGTGGCTAATGTGACTGCTCCAGAGGCCCAGATGCTACTGGTAACACCGTTTGATCCAAGCAATCTGCAAAACATCGCTGCAGCGATTCGCAGCGACCAAAGCCTTGGCTTTAATCCGAGCGACGACGGCCGGGTGGTACGCGTGCCAGTACCAGCGCTGACAGAGGAGCGCCGCAAGCAACTGGTGCGTCAGGCGTCAGACAAGCTAGAAGAAGCTAGGATTGCTCTGCGCAACGTTCGCCAGGATGGCATTAAAGACGCCAAGAAGATGAAAGAATCTAAAGAACTTAGCGAAGACGACCTTAAACGGATCGAAAAAGAGTTCGATCGTCTGATGGGCGAGTATCAGGATAAGCTTGAAACGGCCTTCAAGACTAAAGAAAAGGACATCCTGACAATCTGATGAGCGAAAAAACTCTGCCGACACACGTTGGTTATATTGTTGATGGTAATCGACGCTGGGCTAAAGGTCAGGGATTGTCGGCGCAAGAAGGACACAGTGCTGGCTACGAGAAGCTGCGCGAAATTATCATCGATACGATTGATCGAGGTGTACCGTATGTTAGCGCCTATATCTTTAGTACCGAAAATTGGCATCGCAGCGGGCCAGAAGTTAAGCATTTGATGGATCTGGTAGTGCAAATGTTGACGCGTGATCTGCACATTTTTGTAGAACACGGTATACGGCTTAGAGTGGCGGGAACGCGCTTACGGCTTAGTCGCCGAGTCAAAAAAGCTATCGACGAAGCGGAAGCGGCCACTAAACATTTGACACACGGTACGGCGATTTTGTCGTTTAATTATGGCGGGCATCAGGAGATTATCGATGCCGTCAATACCTTGCGCAAGACCTTGTCAGCTCATAAAAAAGTGACAGCCCAGATCTTTGAACAATTTTTGTATACGCCAGATGTGCCGCCTTGCGACTTAATTGTGCGCACTAGCGGCGAGCAGCGTCTCAGTAACTTCATGCTTTGGCGCAGCGCTTATAGCGAACTAATTTTTGTTAAGAAGGCTTGGCCGGACATGACAAAGCGAGATGTAACCGCTATACTAAAGGAGTACGCCAAGCGTTCGCGGCGATTTGGAGGGTAAATGAGTATAATTTTTGGTATCATTATCGGGATAATTGTGCTGACTATTCTCGTGGTTACGCACGAATTAGGTCATGCTTTGGTGGCGCGCCGCTATAATGTGCGCGTCGAGGAGTTCGGCATAGGCTTTCCGCCAGCAGCCTACAAAAAGAAGGTCAAGAAGAGTTTTTTGGGCAAAAATGTTAACTATAGTGTTAACTGGTTGCCATTGGGCGGTTTTGTCAAACTGCAGGGCGAGCATGACGATGACAAAAAGCCAGGAGATTACGGTGCGGCGACATTCTGGCAAAAAACGCAGATTCTGCTGGCGGGTGTGGCGGTAAACTGGTTGAGCGCGGTGCTGGTATTCACCGTTTTGGCATGGTGGGGTATGCCGCCGCTGGTGCAGAATCAGTTCACGGTGGCGAGCGATACGGTGACATCTGGCAAAGAAGTCAAAATTGCTGGCATCGAAAACGGTTTGCCGGCGCAAAAAAGCGGACTCAAAGCTGGTGATGACGTCTTGTCGGTTAATGGCGACAAAGTAAAGACACCAGATGAGCTGACTAAAAGATTAGCTCGCGAAAAGGGTAAGACAGTCGAAATTCGTTATTCGCGGAATGGCCGAGAAGCGACGTTGCCGGTGGCGCTGCGTTCCAATAATAATGATAAGCGCGGCTATTTAGGTGCTAGCTTATCGCAAGAAATTTTGATGCGTTCGACTTGGTCGGCGCCGGTTGTCGGCGTGGGTCTGACTACTCAGCTGACAGGCTTAACAATTCAAGGACTTGGGCAAGTTGTGTATGATGGCGTTACTGGTTTGGCGATGAAAATCGTGCCGAATGACCAGGCGCAGCAGCAAGCTAATCAAAAATTAGCGACGGTTGGCAACAGTGTCGGCGGTCCGGTGACGATATTCGGCATGCTCTTCCCGGCGGCAGGTGAGGCTGGCGGGCGATATGTTTTGATGATTGCCGGCTTGATAGCGTTGTCGTTAGCGGTAATGAACATTTTGCCAATTCCGGCACTTGACGGCGGGCGGTGGTTTGTGACAGCGTTATTTCATCTGATAAAAAAACCTCTTAATAAGGACACAGAAGAGAAGATTCACGGTATAGGTTTTTTGATTTTGATGGTGCTAGTAGTACTAATAACAATTTCTGATGTCGGGAAACTATTTCGATGAAACGTTGGCAGGTGGGCAAATTATCGATTCGTCTTAGCCGGCAGCAGGTAATAGTTTGTCTTGGCTGGGTGGCACTAATAGTGCTGGCTATGGTGCTATCGACCTATGCTGTGGCGGGTATCGCATGGCTAATGGTGAAGGCTGATTGGCTATCACAGATCAATGCGTCAGTGGTCAATTTGGTGTCGCAAGGGTTTATTCATATTGTGACAGTGATTGTTGTTTGTTTAGTAGCTTGGCGAGTTAAGAGACCTTTATCAATAAAGCAAGCTGGCGTACAGCGCTTGATTGAATGGCGTGACATTGGCTTGGCGGCTATAGGTGCTATAGCGTATCTGGTTTTAACAGTTATTTTGTCGTATATAGCGCAATCAATCATACCGGGATTTGATCCGAGTCAACGTCAGGATATTGGTGCGCCGGACAAATTATTCTCGATAGACTTGGCTCTTGCTTTTGCTATATTAGTAATAGTAGTGCCATTGTGTGAGGAGCTAATCTTTCGTGGTATATTGTATGGTAGACTGCGTGCTGCTAAGATATCGGCGGTGCTCTGTACGGTTTTTGTTAGTATACTTTTCGGTGTGGCGCATGGCCAATGGAATGTCGGTATCGATACATTTGCACTCAGCTTAGTACTTTGCACACTACGTGAGTATACCGGGTCTATCTGGGCAGGTTTTTTGTTGCATTTGACCAAGAATAGTATAGCTTTTTATGCTCTGTATATTGCGACAACTCTGTGGTGATTTGTTGATATGAATAATTCACGATAGAATAGGGGTTGTTATGAAATTAAGCAAAAATTTTACTCGGACACTTAAACAAGCACCAGCCGACGAGGTGGCGCGTAACGCTCAATTGTTGATTCGCGCTGGCTATGTGCACAAAACCATGGCGGGAGCGTATTCGTATCTGCCGCTGGGACTGCGCGTACTTGAGAATATCAAGCAAATTGTACGCGAAGAGATGAATGCTCTTAGCAGTCAAGAGCTGTTGATGAGTACGCTCCAGCGCAAAGATCTTTGGCAAGAGACTGGCCGCTGGAGTGACGAACTGGTTGATGTGTGGTTCAAATCGAAACTGCAAGACGGCACTGATGTCGGCTTTGGCTGGACGCACGAAGAGCCAATCATCGAGCTGCTGCGCGGTTATTTGAAGAGTTATAAGGATTTGCCGATTAGCGTTTATCAGTTCCAGAACAAACTGCGCAACGAACTGCGCGCTAAAAGCGGTATCATGCGTGGCCGCGAGTTTATTATGAAAGACATGTACTCGGTGCACGCTAGCAAAGAGGGTCTTGATAATTATTACCAGGCTGTGATCGAGGCGTATAAGCGGTGCTACGACCGTTTCGGCATTGGTGGCGAAACTTATGTGACATTTGCCTCTGGTGGCGCTTTTACCAAATTCAGTCACGAATTTCAGACGATTTGCGGTGCTGGCGAGGATTATATATATTTGCATCGCGGCAAGAATATCGCTATCAACGAGGAAGTGCTTGACGATGCTGTCAAGGAGCTTGGCATTAATCGCAGCGAGCTAGAAAGAATAAAAACTGCTGAAGTTGGTAATATTTTTAACTTTGGTACGCAAAAGTCCGAGGAAATGCGCCTAGTCTTTACTGATGCGGACGGCCGTGAGCGGTACGCTTATATGGGCAGCTATGGTATCGGTATTACGCGGGTGATGGGAGTAATTGTCGAGAAATTTGCTGATGAAAAGGGTTTGGTGTGGCCAGAGGGTATCGCGCCTGCCAAGGTGTACTTGGTGCAAATTGGCGATAAATCGCGGGCTGCTGCCGACGAGCTATACGATAAACTGCAAGCAGCTGGAATCGAAACTTTGTACGATGATCGCGATGAGCGTCCGGGCGTGAAATTTGCCGACGCCGAACTGCTAGGTATTCCGTATCGGGTGACGGTGAGTGACCGCTTGGTTGGTGACGGCAAATGGGAGGTAGTAGCGCGGCGAACTGGCGAGCAGCAGCTCTTGACGCCTGAGGAGTTGCTTGCTACACTGAACTAACCTAGAATATTTTGTATTGGAGGGGGCTGAAGTATCTCTGGTTAGAGAAACTTTCGGACGTGGTATAACGAAAGGAGAATATAATTCATGAAGAAAGCGTATCAAATTACCGAGAATGGAAGAAAAGAGCTTGAAAATGAGCTGACTAGCTTGAAGGGGCGACGTGGCGAAATTGCTGAGAAAATTGCTGAAGCTCGCGGTTATGGTGACCTTAGCGAGAACGCCGAGTATGATCAAGCGCGCGAGGAGCAAGGTTTGGTTGAGACGCGCATTGCTGAGATTGAGGATATTCTACAAAATGCTGAAGATATCAAGAGCGGTACTGCGCACGAAGTAAACCTGGGTAGTTGCGTGACACTCGAGTCAAATGGTAAAACCTACGAATATACGATTGTTGGACCGGTTGAGGCTGACCCTATTAATGGCAAGATCTCGGATGAGTCTCCACTAGGTACAGTGCTGATTGGCAAAACTGTTGGCGATGTGGTTGCTATTAATACGCCAAGAGGTGAAACCACCTATACAGTCATAGCTATTGTTTAGCCTGTAGTATAGGAGTGCTATAATGGATACATTATGGCTACCCTACAAGATTACCGCAACGAACGTTTACGAAAATTAGAGGCGCTGCGCCAGCTGGGCGTTGACCCGTATCCGGCGAAGTCGGTGCGGACGCATGCTTGCGCTGAGGTTTTGGAAAAGTACGATGAGCTGGCTGGGCACGAGGTGGTGGTCGCTGGGAGAATTGTGTCAATTCGCAGTTTTGGCAAATTGGCGTTTATCAAGCTGCGCGATCAATCTGGCGAGGTGCAGCTGTACTTGCAGCGTGACGATGTGGCGGAGCTGGATGCTGGCCGCGGCGTGCTGGGTATGAAGCAGCTGAAGCTTCTGGATACCGGCGATTTTGTCGAGGCGCGCGGCGTGATGACGACGACGCAAACTGGTGAGAAATCGGTTGGTGTGCGTGAGCTTCGTCTGTTGACCAAATCCTTGCGGCCGATGCCGGAAAAACTCGAGAACAAAGAAGAGCGTTTTCGCCGCCGCTACGTCGATATGAACGTCAATCCTGAGGTACGCCAGCGGTTTATCCGCCGCAGCAAGTTCTGGCAGGCGACGCGCGATTATTTGAATAGCCACGGTTTTACCGAGGTCAACGTGCCGGTGCTGGAGCATACCACTGGCGGGGCGGACGCCAACCCGTTTGTGACACACATGGATGCGCTGGATGATCAGCAATTTTACCTAAGGATTAGTCATGAATTGCCGCTGAAACGGTTGATTGGCGCTGGTTTTGAGAAGGTGTACGACCTGGGTCCGCGCTTTCGTAACGAGAATTATTCGGACGAGCATCTGCCGGAACACATCGCCATGGAGTGGTACGCGGCGTATTGGGATTGGCGAGCTGGTATGCGCTTCATGGAGGCGATGTATAAGGATGTTTTACAGAAGACGTTCGGTACATTGCAGTTCCAACTCGGTAAGTTCAATGTTGATATGAGCGGTGAATGGGAAGTCTGGGATTATGCTGAAGTGATCAAAAAACATTATGGCATTGATGTGTATAATACAACAATTGAGGAAGTTGCCGCCAAGCTGAAGGAATATAATCTAGAGGTGGAAAAGACTGATTCCATACCGCGCGGCATCGATAAACTGTGGAAGAATATCCGTAAAGGCGTGGCTGGGCCGGTGTGGCTAGTGAATACACCGAAGTTCATCAGTCCGCTATCCAAAACCAATCCTGACAATCCACAGACAGTGGAGCGTTTCCAGCCGGTGATTGCTGGGTCGGAATTGGGCAATGGCTTTTCTGAGTTGAATGACCCGATTGACCAACTGAACCGCTTTGTCGAGCAGCAGCAGATGCGTGACGCGGGCGATGACGAGGCGATGATGCTGGATATTGACTACGTCGAGATGCTGGAGTACGGTATGCCGCCAGCTTGTGGCTGGGGTTACTCTGAGCGGGTATTTTGGATTTTTGAAGGCGTGACAGCTCGCGAGGGTGTGCCATTTCCGCAACTGCGTCATGAGATTGACGAGACAACGCGGGCGATATATCCAGAGGTGAAGCTGTAACTTAGTGGCGGGTAATTTCGTCAATTGCCTCGATGAAAACTTTTGGCTGGTCTTTATGGATGTCATGCGATGATTTGATATTGTCAATCAGCTTATTTTTAGAACCCAATAACTCGTGTACGCGCTGGGCGTCTTTATCGTCCATAGCACTGACTAGTACGCCGTGTTCGTCATAGTAGCTCCCAGATTGTGTTGGCGGCGCCACGTGGAGTAGAATTGACGGCTTGGTGATACGTTTTAGGGTTGCTGTTTGATCAAATTCGTTAAACCAGCTAAAGTTATAAAAGGTTTGTCCAAATCGTAGGTCGTATTCGCCAGTTTTGTCTTGCATGTTTGCAGTGAGATCGAACAAGGTATTGACTTGTAGCTCTGGAGGATAGTACCAAATACGCGGGATTTTGCCAGGATGCTGCTTCATATATTGAAGGGCTGGTTTCTTGACGATCTTGTCCCAAGCGTTTGGACTTTTGGTATTAAACAGAGTCTGCATATATGTATGATCGAGCCAATATTGCGTGAAATTCGACTGTCCGCTTACCAGGAAATCGTGCATGTCTTTAAAGCTTCTCCAGGCAAAAGTTGATTCGGCACGGCCTTTTTCGGTAGTAAAGAACGGCGCGTCCTCGATAACTAAGCCGTGCACCATGTCGGGCACATCAGCGGTGATTAAGCTGGCTAATAAACCGCCTGACGAATGTCCTGAAATGATAATTGGCTGCTTGATGTGTTGGCGAATGAACCAGCTAATATCGGTGCTAATGGCTGTGGCTGAATATTTCGCTGGGTTCTTGCTGGAGCCGCCGTGTCCATAATAGTCGATGGCATAGACATGGTACCGCTTGGCAAGTTCAGGTAAAACTGGCGCGTAATCTTCCCATGAAACTTGTTGTCCGTGTAATAAAACTAATGCCGGACCGTTCGCTGGGCCTTCACCGTAGTTGAGTACTGAGCCGTCTGGTAATTTTGCTTGTTTCTCCTGAAAGCCAGCTTGCTGTAATTTTGCCTGTGTGCCGTGGTCATAGGTCAAGTTGCGGTGAGCGTAAAACGCGAGACCTATTCCGACCAGCGCTATAGTGATTGCAATTATATACACGATACGCCTCCTTCGCGGGTGTTTTTTCGTTGGTTTGGTATTGTCCGCGGACGGTTTGTTCATAACAACTCCATTTGTATGAAAAATATGATTTGTATGAATTTAACTATAAATGAGTATGCTATAATACGCAAGTAAGAAGAGGTGAAATTATTTATGGATAAAGTAAAAAAAGACGCGCAGTTAAATAAGAAAAGTTTTCCTAAGGGGAAGTGCGCCTGGACAGTAAAAGTGGGTGAGCGTGGGCAAATCGTTATACCTAAACAGGCTCGCCAGATATTTGATATTAAGCCGGGTGATACGCTAATCGTATTGGGCGACGAGAATCGCGGCATTGCTATCCCATTAAAGGAACAATTCGGTAAGCTGATGGCAACAATTTTTGACAAGGCAGGATAGTGTGGTGGTGGTTGTCTCGTTTCGCGGATTTTCTTGATATAATGGGAGCATGAAGCGATTTATATTGGGAATAATAATCGCTAGATCTTTGTTGGTTGGATCTAGCCAAGCGGCTTTTGCAGCACAGACAGATAATTTTACCATCACTAAATTTGATGCGGAATATTCGTTGGGTCGCGACAGTGAAAACCGTTCAACGTTGGCGGCAATCTGGCGAATTACTGCTAATTTTCCGCCGAACCAAAACCGGGGGATTGCGCCAGTTTTTGTGAAAAATTATGATGGGCATCCGACGAGTTTTTCTTTTCAATCGGTGACTGACGAGCATGGTACGCCGCTGGAACACTCTTGGGATGATGACGAGCTGCGGATTGGCAATAAAAATACGTATGTTAATGGTGAAAAAACGTATGTTATCAAGTTTACGCAGCGTGATGTCACTAAACGATATAGTGATACGGGGCGTGATGAATTCTACTGGGACGTCATTGGTAACGAGTGGCGTGTGCCGATGGAGAATGTGCGGGTCTCGGTGAAGTTTGACGAGTCGCTGCAGACGGCGCGGACAGGCGAGGCGTTTTGTTACGCTGGTAGGCAAGGTTCAACTAATCGATGCAGCGTGAGCGGTAATAAAGGTGAAATCATCACCAGTATGAATCGGTTGGATCGTCAAGAAGGTATGACGGTGGCGGTTGGCTTTAACAGCGGCACCTTTGCCAGTTACCAGGAGACGTTAGCTGAAAAATTGATCAGGATATGGTTAGTTGTGCAGATACCGGCAACTATCCTGGCGGTTATGTTGATAGCGTTGCTCAGCTGGCGATATCGACGTTTATTCGGCCGGCAAGCTGAACTGAAGCCAACTCCACCAGAGTATTTACCGCCAAAGCAGGCAAGTGTACTGACCTCGGCGTATATATTGAGAAAATATAATGCGTTGATGATCAAAGGTTCGGCGAAGGCGGCTCAGCTGTTAGATTTGGCAGTGCGGCATTATATTAAGCTATATGAAGTGAAGAAGAAGTCATTTTTGCGGGCAGCACAATACGAGATTGAAATCGTGAAAGATTTAAAAGAGTTGAGATCTGAAGAATCCGAGGTCGTTCGGGATATGTTTGGTGAGTCAATGCCAAAACCAGGGCAGCGGTTGAATCTGAAAAAATTGCAAAATAATTGGTCATATGCGTCGCGGACACGTGATGACGATAATAATCTGAAAAATTTGGTTTGCGACGATTATGCTTTGTGCGAACAGAATACGGCGAATAAGCGAACAGTGCAGAAGTGGGCTTTGGGGGTTTGTATTGTTGGTATATTGCTGCTGTCGCCGATGTTATTGGTGGTAGCAGCGATAGTTTTTGTATTTTCGTTTGGCTGGTCATTGACTGATGAGGGTTTGGCTTTGAGGCGGTATTTGGCGGGGTTGAAAATGTATATTGGCGTGGCTGAGGCTGAGCGTCTACAGATGTTGCAAAGCCCTGAAGGCGCAGAAAAAGTAAAGGTTGATGCTAGTGATGAGAAGCAGTTGGTGAAATTGTATGAGCGGGTACTGCCGTATGCAGTGTTATTTGGACAGGAAAAAGAATGGAGCAAACAATTGGGCAAATATTATGAGCAAGTTGGTGAGCAGCCGGATTGGTATAATGGCCAGGGTGCATTTAATGCAGCGGCGTTTGCGGCAGGCATGAATAGCCTGTCAAGCACAGTCAGTAGTGCAAGCGATTATTCTTCGACCTCTGGCGGCTCAACTGGCGGCGGCTTCGCTGGCGGTGGAGGCGGCGGCGGTGGAGGCGGCGGCTGGTAATTATGCTTGATATTTTGTTGTTGGCTATGGCGGCAGTTCTGCTGGCTCTGTCGGGTGCGTTTTCGGGGTTGAATATTGGGCTGATGATGGCGCGGCCGGATGACTTGAAGCGTAAGGCTAGACAAGGCGACGCTATCGCGGCGCGGGTATACCGCTACCGCAAGGATGGCTATTATCTGATATTTTGTATTTTGCTGGGCAATGTTGGCGTGAATACGGCGATGTCAATTTTGCTGGGCAATATGACGAATGGCGTGGTTGGTGGGTTGATTGCCACGTTGCTGATCACCATGTTTGGCGAGATTTTGCCGCAAGCGATTTTTACGCAGCGTGGCTATCAGATTACGCGCTATTTCTTCTGGCTGCTGGATGTGATTTATGTGCTGTTTTGGCCGCTGGCGAAGCCGATGTCCAAATTGCTCAATCGTTGGGTGGGTAAGGAGACGCCGCAGTTATACTCTCATCAGGAGTTGGAGCAGATTATTCACGAGCACGCCGAGCGGTCGGATAGTCCGGTTGATTATGATGAAAGCCGGATCGCGGCGGGTGCGCTGCAATTTAGCAAGAAAACGGCGGGCGATTTGGTGACGCCGATGGGTGAGGTGTTTGCGGTCGATTTGGATGACGAGCTAGATGCCACACTGTTGGCGCATATCAAACACGCGGGACACTCGCGAATTCCGGTGCGTAGTGACGGCCATTTGGTGGGGATTTTGTATGTCAAAGATGTAGTGGGGCGCGAGCTGCCGCTGCCGATCAGCCAGTTGTACCGCGATAAAATTCACGACATTGATGCGCGGTCGCGGCTGGACACGGTGCTGAGCCGCTTTATTCAAACACATAATCATTTGTTTGTGGTAGTAGATGGGGAAGATGAGCAGGGTATCATCACCTTGGAGGACGTGATTGAGGAGATTTTGGGTCAGGAAATTGAGGACGAATATGACGATGAGATATAGGGGTACTGCTGTGTATTTGTTTTAGCAGTAAGGGAAGCGGAGGATTAGCTTACTGTTGTTGATCTGTGGCCATTTTCTCGCTATCCTCAGCCAGTTCGCCTAACAGGATATCAACCTCGTCTGAGACGATGTCGGCGAAGTCAGGTACATTAGCGCGAACCCAGTCGACAATTTGATCATCGCTTGATTCTTGCATATGCGACAGCTGTTCGGCTTGCTCTGGCGACAGCTCGAGTACGATTTCATTGATGACTCGCTCTTCGAGCGTCGATTCAAAATGTTCGGCTAGCGATTGGTAGTCTGCATCGGACAAGTTTATTCCCAGGTCTTCAAGAAGGGTACGGTTTAGAATTGGCATAATTTTATTTCCTTTCTTTTATATTTTAGACAAACGTTTCATTGACACGCTGGCTCTGTGCTCGTTGGGCTTCTTCGGCCTTTTTCTTTGCAATGGCCTCGTTTTGTTTGCTGACTTCGAGCGCCTTCCTGGTCTTTTCGATGTCTTTTTGAGATTGAATTAGCGACTGTGTAAGTTGCTCCTCCTGTTGCTGTAAGTCAGCTAAGCGCTTATGGTGATCGGCTATCGTTTTCTCCATTTCTTCTTGTTCCCGCTGAGCATTGGCAGCTTCGTTCATTGCCGCAAATTTATTAGCGTTATCATCAGATAGCGAATCGGCCTTTTCTTGAAGCTTGGTAGCGTTCTCCTTGACCGAGACAAGATCTGCTTCCATGTCTGTAATTTCTCCAGCTTGTTGGCGTGTACTATTTAGTTCGGTTCTAGTCTGTTCGAGTTGTCCGCTGATAGCTTCGACCTGGTTGTTTGCCTCGATAGAGGCAGAGGCGGCGGACCGTGTTTGCTGGCTAGCTTCTCGTGAGTACTTGTCGGCTTCGACAGCGTTTAGTAGGGCGTTAGCGATGCGATCACGCTGCTCTTTTGGCATAGAATCAACGTGTTCTTTGGCGACTTGGTGTCTCTCGCGCCAACCAGCGCCTTCTTTAGACAGTACGTGGCGAGTAGCTCTGCGAGTTAGAGCAGCTTTGCGCCTATCGGCTAGCTCGGCAACAGTTGCGTCGCGACGAGATTCCATATTACTCTTGACTTCATTTAGACGGCCGAACATCTGGTTTCTTCGATTTTCAAAGCTAGCCTTACGTCTATTTAGCCGCGCCTCAGCCTTAGCTAACTTCTTCATACGGAACCTCTTAAGCGGATGATTGTCGCTAAGATGGGCGACTTGATCGACCTTATTTTTGCGGCGGTTGTATGAGCTCTCGGCAAGCTTGAATGCTAAATGTCTCGCTATGAGACCTGGCGTATCTTTCGCATTCTCCCAACTTGCCTTTGTGTATTCAATAGCTCCCATGCGTGCATTGCCAGCTTTTTCGGTTAGCTGTCTAATAGGGTAGTGCTTACCAAGGATTTCAGCATCAGTGCGAAGCGTCTCGTCTCTCTGCACTTCGGCAGCATCTTCGACGTTTTCGCTCAGGTAGGCGGGCTCTTTTTCTGCTTCGAGAGTCGTGGCGTCAGTCTCTTCGACGGCGTCAAGCTTGTCTAGGTCTTCATCTACATTTTCAATACTAGCGTTATTGAGGTTCGTTTTGCTAAATTCTTCCTCGGGCTTAGCTATAGAGTTAGCTTCAGGGCTGGTCTGGTATGACGGACTGGTGATGTTGTTATACTCTTCAGTGTATGTAGCGGTATTAGCGCGATGTAGAGGTTGTTCTGTTGCTGTTTTTCGCATCTTTAGAGCCTTTGTTTGTATTGGCTTTTAGTATTTATACTTGTACCTTACCAAAAAATTGTGCTTATGTCAATAGTCAGGGTGGTAATTAGACTATGTTTTATTATTACTGCTGCAAATGGTATACTTGATGTATGTCTAGTATACGGGGTAGTGTGCTTCAGGGTTATTAGCGAGGTTAATGCAAAGGAAAAATAATTATGGAGTGGTGGCAAGCGATTATATTAGGGATCGTTGAAGGGGTAACGGAATTTTTGCCAGTATCATCAACGGGTCATCTAACGATCGTAGAAAAACTGATGGGCATGAGGATTAACGATCCTAGTCTAACCGCTTTTACGGCGATTATTCAAGTCGGCGCAATTATTGCTGCTATTGTCTACTTTTGGGATGATATTTGGCGCGTGTTGAGTGCTTGGTGGCGCGGTCTGTGGTGGAAGCGAGCTCGCCGACAATTTGACTATAAGTATGGCTGGGCGATTATTATCGGGTCGGTGCCGATTGCTATCGTTGGATATTTGTTCAAAGATGAGGTTGAAACGGTTCTGCGCAGCTTGTGGTTTGTGGCGTTTGCTCTAATCGGATGGAGCGTGGTGATGTGGATAGCTGATAAACACAGCGCAGTCCGGCGCGGAGAGAAGCAGACTACCTGGCGAGATACGTTGGCGATTGGCTTTGGCCAGTGCTTGGCGTTAATTCCAGGCGTGTCGCGCTCAGGAGCGACGATCTCGATTGGCTTGTTCCGTGGTTTTGATAGAGTTACGGTGACTAAACTTAGCTTTTTCTTGGGGATTCCGGCGCTGGTAGCTGCTGGTTTACTAGAGGTGGTAACAGAACATAAATATATTGCTGGTGGCGTCGGTTGGGGTTCGACAATTCTGGCAACGATCGTATCGTTTGTGGTTGGCTACTTCTCGATTGCTTGGCTATTGAAATTCGTATCTAATAATGATTTCTCGTTGTTTATCAAGTATCGTGTAGGGCTGGGCGTGTTAATAATAGTTTTGCTAGCGGCTGGTGCTATAACTGCAATATAGACAGAGGGGGATTATGATTGAAGTCAAAAATATTACCAAGATATATGGCAAAAAGAAGAGTGCTTTTACAGCGCTGGATGATGTTAACCTAGATATAAGGGAAGGCTCAATGGTAGCTATTCTGGGTAAATCCGGCAGCGGCAAGTCGACATTAATGCACGCGATTTCCGGCCTCGATAAGCCGCAAAAAGGCAAAGTGCTGATTGACGGCGAAGATATTTTACGGCTGAAACCGCGGGCGACTGATAGGTTTCGGGCGCGAAAAATGGGCTTTATATTCCAAAGTTTCTTTGTCGAAGGCGGCGAAAACTGCTATGACAATGTCAGCTTGGCGTTAGAAACGGCTGGCGTAGCAAGAGCTGGTCGCAAGAAACGGGTCATTGAAGCGCTGGAGGCGGTTGATTTGGGCGATAAAATTAAATCGCGCGCCAAAGATTTGTCAGGCGGGCAAAAGCAGCGTTTGGCGATAGCGCGGGCGATTGTCGCTCGGCCGCAGATTTTGTTTGCCGACGAGCCGACCGGCAATCTAGATTCAACGACCTCAAAGGTGATCGAGAAGCTATTGTTTGATTACTGCAAAGAAAACAAAGCTACGCTGATAATTGTTACTCACGATGAGGATTTGGCGCAAAAATGCCAGCGCGTGATTCGTATCAAAGATGGCAAAATCGAGTCGGATTCTGTTGTTAGAAAGCAGAATAGAAAATCAGATGGGTCTGCTAATGTAAGCAAACTGGCTGATAAGTCTACAAAGGAGGCAAAATAATGAAAACAACTGATATTGTTGTTAGAGCTGGCCGCAATTTGCGCCGCGCCAAAATGCGAACGATTTTGACTAGCGTAGCTATTGCGGTGGGCGGTTTTGCGATTATGGCTAGCTTGATGGTTGGAGAGGGCGCTAGGCAGTACGTTGATCGGATAATCAGCAGTAATATTGATCCGAACGGCTTGATTATTGCCAAAGATAAGCGGGTTGTTACCGCTGGTGCAGCTACCGGCAGCAGAAATGAACTAACTGAATATAATCCGAATGCAAAATCATACTACGGCCAAGATTACGACACGCTCACTCAAAGCGATATCGAAAAGCTGCGCCAGCGCAAGGATCTCAAAAATGTTGAGCCGGGCTACCAGCTGCAGCCGAAATACGTGACTTTTAGCGTAAAAGGCGACAAAAAATACGTCGCTCAAGTCATGATGCGCGATAATAGCTTGCAGCTAGAGACTGCGGCTGGTCGCGAGATCAAATCGGGGACAAAACTAGCGCCAGACGAAGCGGTCATACCAGAGAGCTACACTGAAAAATTAGGTAAAACAGCGGCAGAGGTGGTTGGTTCGACGCTAACGATTACAGTTAGCCAGCAGCCGCAGCAGGTAGATAGTGCGACAATTCAGCGGGTATATGCCGAGGAAGGCGAAACTGGCGTGAAAGAGTTGCTAAGCGGCAAAACGCTAAATAAACAGTTTAAAATTGCGGCAGTTATCAAGAAATCGCCGGATCAGATGGTCAGCCGGCCGAATTTGTACATTGACTCGAGTGCTGCTAAGGAGTTAACTGATTTTAGCACCGCCGGAACGGATTCTTATCAGAAATATATTTTTGCTAATGCGACCGCTACTGGCGGTAAAACTCCTGAAGAGGTTCGTGATAGCTTGAAAGATGCCGGTTATCCGTCGATGACTTCGAAAGACGTGCAGAGCATGATTTTTACTTTCGTGAATATCTTGCAGACCATTGTCATGGGGTTTGGTATCTTGGCGTTGGTAGTCAGCGTTTTTGGTATTGTTAATACTATGTATATTTCGGTGCTAGAGCGGACGCAACAGATTGGTTTGATGAAAGCCTTGGGCGCGTCAAAGCGTGATATCGGGCGGCTGTTTCGCTATGAGGCGGCGTGGGTCGGTTTCTTGGGTGGTATGCTTGGTGTGCTAGGCGCTTGGGGGGCTGGTACACTGGTTAATCCGGCAATCTCTAATACGTTGGGTCTAGGCAAGTATAGTTTGCTAATTTTCCAACCGATAAACGCCGTCGTGGTAGTGTTGGCGCTGATGCTGGTGGCGATTGTAGCTGGTTGGCTACCGAGTCGCAAGGCTGCTAAACTTGATCCGATTGAGGCGCTACGAACAGAGTGATTATGTGGTAGCATGCCTCATTGCTAGATGATATACTAGGGTTATGTTAGACATTCGCTGTATTCGAGAGAATGCCGATCGCGTGCAAGAATCGGCAAAAAATAAAGGTTATGATATATCAATTGCTAGTTTGCTAGAGACAGACAAACAACGTCGTCAGCTGCAACAGCAGGTTGATAAATTGCGTATGCAGCGCAACGAAATTGCTAGCCAGATGAAGGGCAGCAAGCCTACGCCAGAATTAGTCGAAAAAGGCCGGTCCCTGAAGGAAAAGCTAGTGGAATTAGAAAGCGAACTGCACGATATTGACGCGGATTTCCAAGCGCAGATGGACGCTGTGCCTAATGTAACACTCGAGGACGTACCGCTGGGGGGCGAGGAAGATAGCGTTGAAATCAAAGCGTGGGGAGACAAGCGCCAATCGGCAGAAGACCACCTTAATTTTGCGACGCGACGCGGCTGGCTAGACTTTGAGCGTGGCGCCAAGGTGGCTGGCACTAAGTTCTATTATGTTAAGGGCGATTTGATGCTGCTTGAGAATGCAATTTATCAGTACGCATTAAATTTATTGGTCAGTAAAGGTTTTACCCCGATGACTGTGCCACATATGGTTTCGGGGCGGGTAGCTCGCGGTTCGGGATTTACCCCCAAAAGCCACAAAGAAAGTAACGAGTATTTTATAGATGGCGAAGACACGATGCTAATCGGTACGGCTGAAGCGCCGCTGACTGGCTTTCATGCCGATGAAATCATCGACGAGAAAGATTTGCCGCTGCTATATACCGGCTATAGCCCGTGCTACCGCAAAGAGGCGGGGGCGGCTGGCAAGTTTAGCCACGGGCTGTTCCGTGTACATCAGTTCAATAAGCTAGAAATGTATATTTTCTGCACACCCGAGCAATCGCGCGATATGCACGAAAAAATCCTGTCGATCGAGGAAGAGATTTGGCAAAATCTCGGCGTACCGTATCATGTGATTAATATTGCGGCGGGCGACTTGGGCGCACCAGCAGCCAAAAAATACGATATCGAGTATTGGTCGCCGGTTGACGGTAAGTACCGCGAGCTGACCAGTTGCTCGAATTGCACTGATTTTCAAGCGCGCAACCTCAACATTCGCGTGCGCCGCAATGACGGCTCGCTGCAGGTGTTGCATACGCTTAACGGTACGGCCGTGAGTTTGGCGCGCTCGCTAGTGGCGATTATCGAAAATTACCAGACAGACGATGGCAAATTGCGAGTGCCAGAGGTACTGCGGCCATATATGGGCGGCCGCGGAGAACTGTAGAATGAAGCGGACAGTACGCAAAATCTCGCGCAGCGGCTACCAAAAACTTGCTAAACCGTTGCTTTTTCGACAACATCCAGATAAAGCGCACGAAAATATGATCAAAACGGCGCGATTACTGCATCAAATGCGCGGTGAAAATATCTTGCGGGTATGGAATTACAAAAATCCGCGGTTAGAGCAGGAATTGCTAGGTTTGAAATTCAAAAATCCGCTAGGTATGTCAGCCGGTCTGGACAAGAACTTTGACTTGCCGCCGATAGCGAAGCGCATTGGTCTAGGGTTCGAGATTGGCGGTTCGACGACGGCGCAGGTTTGCGCGGGCAATCCGCGGCCGTGGTTCCGTCGCTTGCCGAGCGAGAAATCTATTGTGGTGAATGTCGGCTTGGCGAACAATGGCATTACGCGCAACATTGAACGGATTCAGAAATATCCGCGACGCCTGTGGCACAATTTTCCCTTAAGCGTCTCAGTTGCCAAGACGAATAATCCCGAGAACGCTAGCGATAGGGAGGCGATTGCCGATTATTGCGACAGTTTGCGCCAGCTAGAACAGGCGAGTCATGCGCCACTTTACGAAATTAACATCAGTTGTCCGAATACTTACGGCGGCGAACCGTTTACGACGCCGGCGCGATTAGAAAAATTGCTGGACGCGATTGAAGATCTGCACTTAACACGGCCGATTTTCATCAAAATGCCGACGGACAAAAAATGGCCTGATTTCGCGAAATTACTAGAGGTAGCGGATCGGCATAAAGTTGCTGGATTGACTATTGGCAACCTTATCAAAGACCGTTTGGCTTTGCAAAACCCGAAAGTCTTGGGCGACAATATTGAAGGCAATTTGAGTGGCAAGCCAGCACAGAAAATTACTACTGATTTGATTTACAAAACATACGGTAAGTATCGCAGCCGCTTCATAATTATTGGCGTTGGCGGTGTATTTACAGCCGAAGATGCTTACGAGAAGATTCGCGCCGGTGCTAGCCTGGTAGCTATGGTTACGGCGCTTATGTTTGAAGGCCCGCAAGTAGTAGGCGAGATTAACGAAGGTTTAGTCAAGCTGCTCGACCGCGATGGTTTTCAGAATATTACCGAGGCTGTTGGTAGCGCTCACCGCAGGTAAATGCTATAATTAAGATACATTACCGGTTTAACGAAAGGGATCAAGATGATTGCAGACATTGATATAACTGGCGTAGGCGGTTACGTTTTGGATGAACCGACGAAAAAGTACATAAGCAAAAAAATTGGCCGACTGGACCGCATGGTGACTCGACACGCTCGCAAGACTATAAACGCTTCGGTCAAAATCGAAGAGGTTAATCGCGACAACGGTAACAAATACGAAGTCGAAGTTATTATTAATGTGCCAGATCATGTTATCAAGGCTAAAGATTCAACAATGAACGTGATGGCAGCGACTGACATAGTCGAGCGTAAACTAGCCGGGCAACTTCGCAAATACAAGCAGAATTCACTGGCGCACGTTGGTCGCCGTAACGTCTTGGCTCGTTTCAAGCGCAGCTTTGGCCGCGAAACGCAGTAGTGATTAATGGCGAACCTCTTCCAAAACTCCCCGAAAACAGTTATAATTAGGGGAGTTTTTGGAAAATACCTGAAAGTGAGGGAGATTTGACGTTATGGCGATAACACAACAGAAGGTGTTGACTAAAGTTTTCGGAGATCCGCAGAAGCGGATTTTGAAGCGTTTACAGAAAAAAGTCGACGAGATTAACAAGCTTGGTCCAAAGTATAAGAAGATGTCTGACGAAGAGCTGTCTAACCAGACATCCGTATTGCGCAAGCGACTAGGCAAGAAAACTGAGACGCTTGATACAATTTTGCCTGATGCCTTTGCAGTGGTGCGCGAGATGGCCGATAGGGTGATTGGCGAGCGGCATTATGATGTCCAGTTGATCGGCTCAATGGTATTGCATGAAGGCAATGTAGCTGAGCTGAAGACCGGTGAAGGCAAGACGCTGATGTCTACATTGGCGGCTTACTTGAATGCGCTAGAAGGCAAAGGTGTACATATTGTGACAGTCAATGATTATTTGGCGCAACGTGATGCCGGCTGGATGGGTCGAATATATGCTACCTTAGGATTATCTACAGGTGTAATTATTAATGAAGCTTCTTTTCTCTATGATGATGATTACGATAACGAAGAGCACACTGATCCGCGTATGAAAAAGCTCCGTCCTTGTACGCGTAAAGAAGCTTATTTGGCTGATATCACTTATGGCACTAATAACGAATTCGGCTTTGACTATCTGCGCGATAACATGGTCAATGATATCGAATTGGTGCGTCAGCGCGAGCTAAATTTTGCGATTGTCGACGAGGTCGATTCAATTTTAATTGACGAAGCGCGAACGCCGTTAATCATCAGCGCCCCGGCAGCTGAAAATCCAGATAATTACTACCAGTTCGCTAAGATTGCTGCAAAACTCACGCCAGAAGACTATATCCTGGAGGAGAAACGCAAACAAGTTGCCTTGACTGACGAAGGCGTTGAGAAGGTGCAGAAGATGTTGGGCATAAAAAACTTATACACTCCAGAATATGTGCGCAGCGTTTATCACATGGATCAAGCTTTGCGGGCGCAGACCTTGTTCAAGCGTGATAAGGACTACGTCGTGACGAACGACGGCGAGGTGATTATTGTCGATGAACACACTGGCCGCCTCAAGCAGGGCAATCGCTACAGCGAAGGACTGCACCAGGCAATTGAGGCCAAAGAAGGTGTGCCGGTGCTGCAGGAAAGCATGACATTGGCTACAATTTCTTTCCAAAATTATTTCCGCCTGTATAAAAAATTGAGCGGTATGACCGGTACTGCTTTCACTGAGGCAGAGGAGTTCCAACAAATTTATTCACTCGATGTGGTAGTAGTGCCACCGAATAAACCAATTGTTCGCCAGGACCATCAGGATTTGATTTATAAGACTGAAAAAGGCAAGCTGAAGGCAGTTGCACAAGCTATCAAGGAGTATCACAATGAAGGCCGTCCGGTGCTGGTTGGTTCTGGCTCGATTGCCAAAAACGAAATGATTGCCAAGTATTTAGACAGTGAAGGAATTAAATACGAGATCTTGAATGCTAAAAATAACGAACACGAGGCAGAGATTATCTCGCACGCTGGTGAAAAAGGCGCGATCACTTTAGCGACTAACATTGCCGGTCGCGGTACCGACATCAAACTCGGACCTGGCGTGAAAGAGTTGGGCGGGCTGGTAGTTATTGGCTCGGAGCGGCATGAATCGCGTCGTATCGATAACCAGTTGCGCGGTCGTGGTGGTCGACAAGGCGACCCGGGCGATACTCAATTTTACGTTTCGACTGAGGACGATTTGATGCGTATTTTTCAGGGGGAGCGTATTGCTAGCGTGCTAGAACGTCTTGGTGTCGACGAAGAAACGGCGATTCAGAATCGTGCCGTCAGTAAGACTCTGGAGGCAGCGCAGAAACGAGTTGAAGGATATAATTTCGATACGCGCAAAAATGTTGTTCAATATGATAATGTAATTAACCGCCATCGTAAAGTCGTCTATACGGTACGTCGCAAGATTCTCGAAGGTGACAATATTAAACCGGAGGTGCAGCGCTTGTTAAGAGCGATGGTTAATAACTTAACAGAAGTGCCTGCTAAAAATAACCCGGATTTTGTTGAGGAATTCGAGGTAGTTATTCCTCTTGGTACTGACGAGATTAAAAAGATTGGTGCGATCAAAAAAGATAGTCAGCGCCGCGACAAAGCTCTAGCTGCTGCACAAAAAATGTATACGGCTAAGGAAAAGGAACTGGGCGAGGATCTAATCCGTCGAGTTGAGCGTGAGGTCTATTTGCAAGTTTTGGATACTCTGTGGATGCAGCACCTCGAGAATATGCAGCATCTGCGCGAGGGTATTCATTGGCGCAGTGTCGGCCAGCGCGATCCTCTGGTTGAGTATCGTAGCGAGTCGCAGAAACTATTCGATAGTCTGCAGGCAACGCTGCGCGAGGAAGTACTGCGTGCCATTTATCACGTGCGTGCAACCGATGCGATTAGCCGCGAATCAATTGACGATGATCATCAGACAGAGTTAACAAAGCTCGCTGAAACGTCGGTCGAACACGGAGTCAATGAAATCACTGGCGGCGAAGAGAACCGCGACCACGACTTTGATGGCTCTATTAAAAGAGCGCCGAAGACAGCTGAGACCAACCGTAAACGCAACGTTGCTCGTAAAAAGAAAAAAGCGCAACGCCAGAATCGAAAAAAGAGTCGCTAGATGAAACATACAGTTATAGAGGTGCGGCTCAACAACGGTGCGCGTGGGCTGCTTATAGATGTGCCTGGCGCTACCGTGATGAGCTTTCAATTTCAATTCCGTGCTGGTAATCGGTATGTCGAACGCAAAGATATTTACGAAACCGCTCATGTAATGGAGCATATGGCATTTGGTGCAAATGCTCGATTTCCGAGCGAGCATGCTTATGAGGCAGAGTTTACTAAAAATGGAGCTTACCACAATGCTTGGACCAGTGATCTGTCGATGGTTTATGTAGCTGATTGCGCCGATTTTGAATGGGAGAGAATACTCGAGCTGCAACGAGTGGCAATTTGCCAACCGCATTTTCAGCAAAACGAGCTAATGGCTGAGAAAGGCAATGTACGTAGTGAGCTAACAGGGTATCTCAATAATCATGGCCATGTACTATGGCCGAAAATTCAACAGCTGTTGGGTGAAGATGTTTACACGTTTTGGCAGCGTTTGCAGACAATTAATAATATTAAGCTTGAAGATATTCAGCGCCATCATCAGAAAACACACACTTCGGATAATCTGCGTTTCGTAATCGCTGGCAAATTAGACGGGAGACGCGCGCAGATTAAGCGTTTGCTTGATAGCTGGGAATTACCGCGCGGCGAGCGTTTTGCGGTGCCGCGCGATATGCTGAAGAAAGCTAATCCGACGCTAATCCGCCGCAAGGAAGCGACTAATCTGACGTTTGGCTGGAGTATGTCGTTGCCGCGCGAGATTAACGACGCCGAATCAGAAGCGATGTCGTGTTTAAACCATATTTTGACTGGTACAATGCATTCGCGCATCTTTGGTGCAGCCAGAAAGAAAGGGCTGGCATATGGTATGTTTAGCGAGGCAAGCGCCGGTTTTCATGATAGTAGTTGGGATTTTGGTGGGCAAGTCAATGTCGAGACAGCGGATCGGCTATTTGACATTATCGCTCGCGAAATGAAAGCAGTGCTGGACGGTCAGATTAGTGAAGAAGAACTGGCAGCAGCGCAGTCTTACGCGCTCGGCCGCCATCAAATGGGCGCGCAGACTGTGGCACAAATTAGTAATTTTTATAGCGGACGCTATTTTGGCGACGGTTTCGTTAAGGACTATGAGTGCGTGCCAGAAGCGATTCGCAACATCACCCGCGAACGGATGGTAGCAACAGCGCGCGAATTTGTTGGTGCGAATACTTGGGTACTGGCGGGAGTGAGCGCTAGCGACAAAGCAATGCTTGTTCAGCTCAATGATAAGCTCGAAAAGTTATTCTAATTAATGTCTGGAAAGTAAAATACTCCGCCGCCGACCCGGCGGAGCAGTTTACTCTCAATGGGCGGGCGACGGAGTTGGCGTTTCCGTCTGGGTCTGAGCGCTAGCAGCGCCGAGAACCTGCTGATACTCGGATGTCGTGACCCTCA
>ERZ773083.407-NODE-407-length-36109-cov-22.401176_pt1 | contig 36109 bp, 30 predicted proteins | sample MGYA00511465_ERZ773083 | MGnify/ENA primary metagenome ERZ773083 (study PRJEB29015, sample SAMEA2738001) | human oral metagenome | biome: human oral; feature: human-associated habitat; material: dental | place: China | collected 2060 ... | reverse complement strand
CCGCCTGCTGCGCGCCCTCAACGCAGCCGACGGCGCCGACGTCCTCTCCTCGACTGAGGGAGGGCTTGACGGCCAGGTCGCCGAACGCGGCAGATCGATGTCCGGAGGCCAGCGCCAGCGAGCGGCGCTCGCGCGCGCACTCGCGTTGGACGCGCCCGTCACGATCCTCGTCGAGCCGACCAGCGCCGTCGATTCGCACACGGAATCCCGGATCGCCGAGCGGCTGGCCGACTGCCGCGCTGGAAAGACGACAATCGTCGCCACCGTTTCGCCCCTCGTGCTCGGCAGATGCGACGAGGTCGTCTTCCTCGTCGACGGGAAAGAGGCCCTGCGCGGGACCCACCACGAGCTTTCGTCCCACCCGGAGTACCGGGCCGTGGTCCACCGCGGCGAAAGCGATGAGAGTGACAAAGGGCCAACCGCGCCGGACGCAAGATGCGAAGGCACAAGGGACGTCGGCGACGAGAAGGGCGGCGTTGACGGGAAGGGCGGCGTCGGCCTCGGCGAAGCCGACGCCGACCGCGAGAAGGGAGGTGCGAAATGAGGCTCCCGGTGGCCGGCACGCGCACCGCCATGCGCAAACTCCTCGGCCTCATCGCTGATCGCAAGGCCGAATTCGCGGTCGTTTTCGCGCTCCAGACTGCGCTCGCCGTCGTCGGCGTTGTCACTCCGATGGTCGTCGGCCGCGCCGTCGACGCCGTCGCCGCGGGAACGACGTCCTCCTACATCCGCAACGCGATCGTGTTCATCGCCGTCGTCGTGGCGGTTCAGGCCATTCTGGGGTACGCGGCAAGCCTGCGCGCCTACGTCTTCTCACAGAAGATTCTGGCCGTGCTGCGTGAGCGGGTTGTGAGGGCCGTGACCTCCCTTCCCCTCGGGACCGTCGAGGCCGCCGGCTCGGGCGATATGATCGGCCGCACCACGTATGACGTCGAGAGGGTCAGCTTCTTCATCGAAGGCGCCGTGAGTCGGCTGTTCATGACGGTCCTGACGATTGCCGCGACCCTTGTTGCGATCTTTGTGGCGGATCCTTTGCTCGGCGGAGTCGTGGTGCTGACCGCTGCGCCGATCTATTTCACGGTTCGCTTTTACGTCCGGCGCGGCATTCCGGCGTATCTTGCGGCTTCGGCCATCAGCGCGGGAATGTCCGGCGTTGCGTCGGAGACCGTGGAGCAGTCGACCACCGCCGACGCCATGCGGCTGGGGCGGGTGCGCGCCGAACGGATGGACACGCTCATTTACGAATACTGGCGCAACGAGGTCTACACCGGCTGGGTTCGGATGCTGTTCATCGTCATGAATCAGCTTGTCACCTATCTTCCCGTGGTCACCGGCCTTGCACTCGGCGGGTACATGATCGGAATCGGCCAAACGACGTACGGGACAGTCACAGCGATCGTCCTGTACGCGTCCCAGCTGCGCTATCCTCTGTGGACGTTCAGCTGGTGGGCCGACGAGTTCCAGTTCGCGATGGCCGCCTTTGCGAGGATCTTCGGCGTCGAAGAGGCGAGCGAAGCGGGCGCCGGCGAAGAGTATGGTGAGAGCGGCGCCGGCGAAGAGGCGGGCAAAGCGGGCGCCGGCGCAAGCGGCGCGCACGACACGGGCGAAAGCGGGGGCGGTGCAAGCAGCGCGCGTGACACGGGCGAAAGCGGCCGTGAAGTCCGTGAAGAGCCAAACGCCGCCCGAGTCTCCGGTCCTGCCACGGGGGCGGAGGCGGCGGGACCGGATTCCTCCGGCGGGTTCGACGCCGCCTTGCACATCGAAGGCGTGCATTTTGCCTACCGCGACGGCCAGGAAGTGTTGCACGGCGTGACGCTGGACGTCGACGGCGGGGAGACCGTCGCGATCGTCGGTCCCTCCGGCGCCGGAAAATCGACGTTGGGGCGCTTGATCGCGGGAATCAACGCACCCGCGGCGGGGTCGGTGCGCATCGGACGGGCCGAAGTGTCCTCGATGCCGGAATCCGCCCTGCACACCGCCGTGGCCATGGTCACCCAGGAGCACCACGTGTTCCTCGGCAGCCTCGCCTACAACATGCGTTTGGCCAAGCGCGATGCGACGGACGAAGAGATTCGAAGCGCGCTGGAGGCGGTTGAGGCGACATGGGTCGACGATCTGGAAGACGGCCTCGAGACGAAGATCGGGTCGGGAGGGCTCGCCCTGACGCCGCCGCAGGCCCAGCAACTGGCCCTCGCCCGCATCGTTCTGCTCGATCCGGCGGTGCTGGTGCTCGACGAGGCGACCTCCCAGCTCAATCCGACGGAGGCTCGCTCGCTTGAGCGCGCGCTCGGCAGGGTCCTCAAGGGGCGCACCGTCGTCTCGATCGCGCACAGGCTGTACACCGCCCACGACGCCGACAGGGTCGCCGTCATGATCGACGGTCGCGTCGCCGAATACGGCAGCCACGACGAGCTGACGGCCCGCGGCGGCGAGTACGCAGCGCTGTGGAACGCCTGGCAGAGCGACTGAAAGGACGTCAAAGGACGTCGCAGCGACTGAACAGTGCGGGCGAAAATCTAGTCGGCGAAACTGAAGGGCCCTCTGTCGAGGGCCCTTCACCCTGCCGTTGGCTTATTGTTTGCCTGCAGGGGCTGTTTCAGCTTGCCGTCACTGTTCCCTTGCCTGCAGCTCAATCGTGTTCTCGATGACCTGCGTGGGGGCGACTCCGGGAAGATAAGCGTCGCCGACCATGATTGCGGGGGTGCCGCTGAGTCCCAGGCCCTGGGCGAGCTGCTGTTCCGCAGAGGCTTCTTGTGCGACTTCGGGCGAGGCGTAGTCGGCCTTGAACTTGGCCATGTCCAGCCCGACCTTCTCCGCCACGGTCCGGACCGATGCGTCGGTGTATCGGGCGTGGTCCTGAGGGGAGGCCAGGTCTTTGTAGGCCGCGTCGGCGAACTCGAACAGCTTTCCCTGTTTCGCCGCGGCCAGCGCGGCGCGAGCCGGTTTGTCGGAACCGTACTGCTCGAAAATCACGAAGTTGTGCCACACCAGTTGGATTTTCCCGGATTTGGCCAGTTCTTCGAGCCTCTCCATGGATTGGGCGTGAAACTTCGCGCACATCGGACATGAGAAATCCGTGAAAAGGTGGATCTTGACTTTTGCGTCGGCGGGGCCAAGCGTGCGGCCGGTGTTAGCGTAGGTCGGGATCTTGGATATGAGCTTTCGGCTCTCCTCGGAGACCGAGGGGATGTAGTCGTCCGTCGTCAGTCCTTTGGCCTTCGCGGCGGCCCTTTCTTTCTGCTGGAAGCTGTCGGGCAAAGAATGGCTCGACGACGCCTTGGCGCTGGCCTGCGAACTGTCGGTGTCCGCCGTTGCGTCGCTCTTCCCCTTGAGCACCACGAACGAAGCCACAAGGGCGACGGCCGCCAGCAAAGCGGTGACGACGACCGCCCATCCCGGCACCCCCTTGCTCGTTTTGACCGCAGAAAGGGAGTTCGCCGAGTTCAGGGCATTCAGGTCGACGCCTGGAATCTCGCGACTCGGCGGCGAGCCGAATCCGCCAGTGCTTCGGAATCCGCTTGGGTCCGGGGGATTGAGCGGACTCGAGGAGCCGGAGGGACGCGAATCGTCCGCTGCGTTGTTCTGGGGAGTGTCGGACCGATCCATCGTCAGTCCTCCACCCAGCTTTCGAGGGCCTGCATGTACCCTTCGGCGTCGGCGTCCTCGAATATGTTGAAGACGACGAGCTCGATCACGTCCGTGCCGTGGTACTGGAGCCACTGGTTGACGGTGTCGAGGGCGATGTGGGTCGCCTCCTCGAAGGGGAAGTTGTTGCGGCCCGTCGAAAGCGCGCAGAAGCTGACGTTGTGGATGTCGCCCTTTTCCAGGGCGAGGTCGAGGCACGAGGTGTAGCAGGCGGCGAGCTTTTCGCGGTCTTCGTCCGTGATCTCGCCCCCGTTGAGGTGGGGGCCGAGTGTATGGAGGACGTATCGGGCGGGAAGGCGGTACCCGCGGGTGAGGACGGCGTCGCCGACCTCCTGATCCTTCCCCTGGATCTCGCGGATGACCGAGCAGTCGTTGCGAATCCAGGGGCCGCCCTGCCCTTGGATGTAGTTGTCGATGCACGGATGCAGGGGGTCTTTGCATCCCAGCAGATTCGGCATGGCGGCGTTGACGACGGCGTCGGCGGCCAACTCGCGGACGTCTCCTCGCCACATTGCCACGTTGCGAGCCGAACCGTAGTCGGACGCGGGCATCATGTCGGAAATACGCATGAGATTTTCCGCCGTCGTGCGGCCCATGTGCGCCGAATGGCGGTAAAGGAGAAGGTTGATCGCGTCGGTGACTTCGTCGTCGATCGGCTCCGGGCCTCGAAGAACCAGCTCGTGGCGCAAAGCGAAGGCCAGCTCTTTCTGGGGGAAAATCGAAAGGTCGGGATTGATGCCCGGATAACGGCGGTTCTTCAGGCCTCCCAAGGCTACTCGCAGAAGATCCAGATTGGAGCGGGGGTCGTCCACGGGTGTGGGGAAAGGTTCGTCTAGCCGAATCGCCTCGCGATATGCGGACAGGGGCAGCATGTTTCTCCTTCGCTGATCGCCAACGCAATCAATTTACCGTTCGGAGCTGGGAAAAGCACGAGGGCGACGGGCGAGTGCGCCTTTGTGCCTCGCCGCGGGCTATGCGTTCGCGCCGGCCAGGGCCCGGGTACCCTATTGGCATGGCCGAATGGATGACGATCGGCGAGCTCGCCGAGGAATGCCGCGCAGACGTCTACGCTCTGCGCGAAGCGCTGGAGCTGCTTGGACTTTTCGACGTCGGAGAGCCCACTCCGCTTGCGGTCAGGCATTCGCTCGCCACGCCCGAGGTCGACGACGGCGGCCGGGCGATCTCGCTCTGGCACGCAGACGCGGTCACTCTGGCCAGAGCCGTCCTTTCCGGGGGGCAGTTCGGCGATGCGTCGGCGTCGTACGGCCCGTCCGCCTCCGAAGACGCCGAGCCTGAGTACGTGCAGGGCGATCTCTTCGACGTCGAAGCAGAAATCGAAACCGTCGGAGAAGGAGACGCGGGCGGGCCGGCTGCCGGTGGGGCGGGTGGAACGTCTGCACGGAAGGAAGCCGCGGGAAACGTGGGCGCGGGCCCGATCGGAAGAATCGTCGAAGGTTTCGATGCGATCGTCGCCACAGACGGGGCCTGTTCCGGCAATCCCGGGCCGGGCGGATGGGCATGGGTCGAGCAGGTGACCGGCGAGCGCGACTGCGGAGGGGCTGCGCATACGACCAATAACGCAATGGAACTGACGGCGCTCGTGCGCGCGCTCGAGCATGTGGGGCCCCAACCGGACTTGCTCATGCGCATCGATTCGCAGTACGCCATCAAGGCCATGACGGTGTGGGCGAAAGCGTGGAGGCGGAAGGGCTGGCGCAAGTCCGACGGCGCGCCCGTCGCCAATCGGGACCTCGTGGAGCGGCTTTTGGAGCTTTACGAGGGCAGGCAGGGCCGGACCGAGGTCGAATGGGTGAAGGGGCATTCGGGCGACGCCGCGAACGAGCTCGTCGATTCCATGGCCGCCGCGCAGGCGGTGAGGCACCGGCGCTGAACGTCCCGCGCCCATTGTGGGCGCGCCGGACATCGCCGAGGGAGCCGGGCATCGGGCGACGCCGCGGGCCAGCGTCTCACAAAGAAGACGGGCGCCTCACAAAGAAAAGCGCCTGGCTTGCGGCGGGTGTTCGCCGTCGCTGAGTGCCGCGGCCGCTTCAAGCATCGCTTCGGCGAAGACTTCTGGCGACTGGGCTCCGACGAGCATCGCGCGTGCGCCGACGACTGTGAGGGGAAGCCCGCGGATCCGCAGCCGTTTGGCGTCCGCAACGTCCCGATCGACGGCGGCCTCCCACTCGCCGATTTCCAAACGCCTCTCGAGAGTCGACAGGTCCGACGCCGCGAGCCCCGCGATCCGGCCAATCGTTCTCGGGGAGGGCTCAATTGCGTCCCCTTCTAAGGGGGTTTGATCGGCGTCTAAGGCGCCTTGATGGGCCTGGCCGCGGCCCCCTGGGGGAGCGTCCTCGGAGTGGACGAGACCGCCGGGTTGCATGCCCTTTTGAAGCCGGAGTTCACTGCCGGTCTGAACGGCGGCTTGGGTGAGACTGCCGGCTGGAGCCCCGGAGCCCGAGACTTTGTCGACGCTTAGGAACCAGTCGTCTATGCGGATCACTGCTTCGAGGGCGCGGCGAGCGCCGTCGGCCGGGTCTTTCGCGTTTTCACGAACAGCGTGGACGATGCGATGCGTCAGGCGGCGCAAGGGTTTTGTGGGCGGGCGGCGAAGCCTTTCCTTCGCGATGGGGATTCCTTCGCTCGCGGCGATGGCCGCAATGGCCTCCGCGCTCGTCTCGGGCAAGGGATCGCCTGGAGAAAGAAACGAGTGGACGTCGACGACGACTTCGGGGAGAGCGGCGCCGGAGGCGGAGCTGCGAGCCTCGTCGTGTCCTGCGCTTGCGAAGTCGCGTCCCGCACGGAAGTCGCGTCCCGCACGTGAGAGGTTGCGTTGTGCGCGCGCGAGGTCGATTCCCCGCAAGAGGCGACCGAGCCCGATTCTGCTCCATGGGTCGGCGACGTCGTGCCAGACGTCGATCAGCAGGCGGGCGCTCACGGCGAAGGTGTGTTGACGGCGTGTCGGCGCAGATTGGCCAGGGCGCCGCCAATCGATCCGGGGTTGTCAGATTGTTCAAAGTTCAAGTCTGGTCAGAGCTCCCGTCTCGCGAAAGACTTCGCCCCTAAAACAACGACGAGGACCATGAGTGCGAGGCTCGTAGCGAAGGGAACGGCGATCGCCGCGGCTCCCACGGTCTTCCCCTCGGCAAATGACGAAGGCAGGGTCAAAAGGCCGGCAGGCGAGTTCTCCGCGATGGGCTCAAATGCGGAACCGATCATTGTGAGCAGCAGGGAGCCGACTCCGATTCCGGCGGCCGCGAGGGTCGAGCCTGTCAGAGACGACATGGCCACTGTCACGGCGAGGAAGAAGCATGCGCATGCGAACCATGTCGCGGTCGCCGCCGCGAGAGGGGCGACGGGGGCTTTTCTGTAGAAGCCGAACGTCGCTGCCCACACAACCGCCATTCCTGCGACAGACGCGGATGCGAGCACGGCGATTCTGGCCACGAGGGCTGCAAGGGGCTGTGAAGCGCGCGAAACTGGACGCACAGCCAACAATTGGGCGCGGCCGCTGGAGACGAGGGAGGATGTGGCCCCCGCCCCGGTGAAAATGACGACGAACATGACCGTTTGCGCCAGGTTCTTGGTCCACTGATTGTAAGCTTCGTGCCAATTCGGCTCGGGCATCGCTTTGCGAACGGCGTCGCCCATCATCGATCCGACGATGTCCGGGGCGAACCTCGAAAGGACTACGGATGTCACGCCAAAGAGACAAAGAACGGTCGGCAGGACGTAGCGGTGCCACGTTCTCCAAACCGCGTAGAGCTCGTGTTTGCACAGAATCGAGAAGCCAGTCATTTTCCCTCCGTCAAAGCTGTGAATACGTCTTCGAGGCTCGGTTCCAGCGGCGTGAGCGCAGAGAGGTCCCATCCTCCGCGGGCCATCAGCGCGGGAAGGGAGCGGGCGGCCGCCGAAGCGTCGGAAACGACCACGATGAAGTCGGCGCCCTCTCGGCGGACCCCGGCGCACCAAGGTTCTGCTTTGAGGGCCTGGGCCAGCCGGTCGCCCCCCGTGGAGACGAGGAGCAGGGAATGGTCTCCCGCGCGCTCGCGCAACTGCGAAATTGTGGATGCGGCGACCGCTTTTCCTTCACGCAGGACGACGGCGTGAGTGCATACCCGCTGGACCTCTTCCAGATTGTGCGACGACAAGATGATCGTCGCATGCTCGGCCAGCTGTGCGATGAGCCGGAGAACGGCCCGCCGTCCCGCGGGATCCAGGGCCGACGTCGGCTCGTCGAGGACGATGAGGTCGGGATTGCCGACCAGCGCTTGGGCGAGGCCGAGACGCTGCCGCATGCCGCGCGAGTAGCCTCCGATGCGCTGGCTCACCCCCGCCAGCTCGGCCAGTTCGAGCAAGGACGCAATCCGACTGCGCCGTTCGACCGCCGGCACCCCGGCCAAATCCGCGCTGGCCTCCAGGTATTCGCGGGCGCTCATCCACGCGGGATAGGCGGGGACGTCGGGAAGGTATCCGAGTCGGCGCCGCACAGCCAGGCTCCCCGCTGGATCGCCAAGAATGCGGACGTCGCCGGCATCCGCGCGAGCAAGGCCCAGGAGAATGCGGATGGCTGTCGTCTTCCCGGCTCCATTGGGACCCAAAAGCGCGCAAACGGACCCCGCGGGGATTTGAAAGCTCACATCGTCCAAAGCCAGTTTGTCCCCGAAGGCCCTTGAAACGTTGCGGAACTCGACGGCGTTGCCGGCCGGCGCCCCGGTTTTTACGTTCGCCGGCCTGAATTCCCACGCGGAAGGGCCGCTGCCGCCCGCCGGAAAGGCTCCGGCTCCATCGGTGTTTCCGCCGCCTTTGGGGCTTTCGTCGCCCCTAATCCGCCACTCGTCGTCTTGTTTGGCCTGGGCGGCCCACGCTCGTTCGCGTTTCTGCCAGGTCGCGCTTTGGCGGCGGGCGATGAAAAAGGCGATCGGCCCGGCAGTCGAGACGAAGAGGCAAATGAGAAGCCAGGCGATCTTTCCCGGCTGCGGCATCGACTCCGCATCCGTGCGGCTCCAGACCGCCAAGGCCGCCGCCATAAGAAGGAAATTGAGAACTATGAGCGCGATGATGAGTTTTTGCACTCCCGGGGACAATTCGCCCCAGGAGGTCGAGGCTCCGATTGCTGCGATCTTACCCATCCTGCTTCTCCTCGAACTGTTCGTGGACCCGTCCGTGAACTCGGGCCAGGCCGGCCCGAGTGGCGAAAAGCAGGGTTCCTCCTTCGACTGCGAGGACGAAGCCGATGCTCAACGGAAAATAGAGGGGATGGACGCGCCCCTTCTTCAGGGCGAACGAAGATCCGGCTGTGAGGAGAAAAGCGGTGTTCGCGGCCAAGGCTTGGGAGCTCTGCACGAGCAGGTTCGCGCGATTCGACGTGGGGGCGACTAGAGAAAGAAGGCTCACCAAGGAGCTGAGGCCGGTTATCGCGAGGCCGCCCGCCTTCGACGGCCAGGTTTTCTTCACCTTTCCGCTGAAGCCAATCCTTGTAGGTATGCGCAAACGCCGTCGGTGGACGAGCATGCCGACGGCGGCGGTCGCTGCCGTCAGGGCAAACGGCCCCCAGCGCAGAGCGCCGATGACGCGTTGCGGAATCGCGTCGAGCACCGCGGGATCGACGTCGTCCTCGCGGAGCAATCCCAGTTTGACGGCGATCGCTCCCAAATTGAGATTGAGGTCCGTGGAATTCAGTTGCAAGATCGAACACCGCGAGGACCTTTGCTTGCCGGCGAAGAGCTTCGGAATGTCGGGGCTCCATATCGTCGCGCGCTGCGCATCCTCCGATCCGGCGAGAGCGTCGGAGATCTCCTGCGCGAGGGAGGCCGGCGAGCCGAAGGATTCGGGCCGAATTCCCTCCGACATCAATTCGTCGAGCTCGGTGAGCATCGTCTCCCGGCGTTTGACGGGAATGTTCGCTTCGGCGAGTTCGTGCGCCAGCTCTTCAAGGAACTTTTCTTCGAGCGGCGTGTCACTGCGAGTCATCAGCGTCTCCTAGTATCGAGTTCATGGCCGTGGCCAAAGTTCGCCACGCTGCGGTTTGTGCGACGAGGGCTTTCCGCCCTTTTGCCGTGATGCTGTAGTACTTGCGCGGAGGGCCTCCGCGCACGGAGGGCTCCCACGCAGCCGCGACTCGGCCCGTGCGGGCCAGCCGCGTCAGCATGGGGTAGACGGTTCCCGAATTTGCGGCCAACCCTTCGATCTCAGCAAGCGCCGAAATGATTTGGGCGCCGTACATGGGCGCAGGCGCGAGCATCGCCAGAGCTGCCAGTTCCAGGACGCCTTTGCGCAGCTGGGTCGCCTCATCGGCCATCGTTCCGTTCCTCCTTTGCGGGCATTGCCAGTATATAGGCATAACCGACTAGTTTGCAATGCATAGTAGAAATCGGCCTCGCTGAGCCGCCCGCGCCCTCAGATTCGCGCTTGAATGCGGGCGGTCGCCGACAGCGGCGCGGGCGCCGTGGGAATGAATGTGCCCTGCGGCCTGCATGCGGGCGGCCTCCTCGGACGGCCGCCTCGAATGTGGACAGTCGCCCCCGTCCGGGCTCGCTCGGGTAGGCTAGAGCCCATGCCAGCACCGATCGCCAAGAAGATTCCGACGTCGCGGACGTTCCACGGAGATTCCTACGTCGACAACTACGAATGGCTGCGCGACAAGAAGAGCTACGACGTGCTCGGCCTCCTGGAAGCGGAGAACGAGTGGACGGCCGAACGCACCGCTCACCTTGAGCCGTTGCAGGAGGAGATCGTCCGCGAGATTGCTTCGCGAACGAAGGAGGACGACACTTCGATTCCCGTGAGGCGAGGCCGGTGGTGGTACGTCACGCGCACATGGGAGGGCAAGCAGTACTCCGCCACCTACAGGCTCCCCGTCGACCCGGAGGTTCCGGCTCGCCGTCCGGCCTTCGACGGGCGGGAGCGCCTCGTATGGGACGGCAACAGCCTTGCCGAGGGGGAGGAGTTTTTCGGCGTGTCGGGTTTCGTCCCGTCTCCCGACGGGCGTTTGGGCGCCTTGGGCGTCGATTTCACCGGAGACGAGCACTTTCGGCTGCGCGTCTTCGACGTCGAGACGGGCGCGGTGGTCGACGACGCCGTCGACGGCCTCGGGTACGGCCTGGCGTGGACGGCCGACTCAAAGGCGATCGTCTACTCGCGCGTCGACGACTCGTGGCGCCAATGGCAGATCTGGCTCCACAGAGTCGGCTCCCCGACGTGGGAGGACCGGCTGCTCTTCCAGGAAAACGACGGGCGTTTCAACGTCGGCCACTGGGCTTCCCGCGACGGGCGATGGATCGTCGTCCACTCGTCGTCGTCTTCGACCGCCGAGGCCCTTCTCTACGACGTCGCCGACATCGACGCTCCGCCGATCGTCGTGTGCCCGCGGCGTCAGGGGCTCGACTACTCCGTGGAGCCCGCCGAAGACCTGCTCCTGATCGTCCACAACGCCAATGTCGCCGACTTCGAGGTCGCGTACGCCCCGATCGGTCAGTCGGGGCCGGAAGAATGGACTCCCGTTCTCACGCCCGAGGCCGGCGAACGGATTCTCGGAGTCGATGCTTTTCGCGACTTCGCAGTGATTTCCATGCGTTCAGGGGGCCAGCCCCAGCTGCGGTCCATGCTGAGAACGGGGGCGCATGGGTCCTCCGGCGCAGCCGGCCAGTCGCCGGAGTCGGCCGGTCAGTCGCCGGATCCGCTTGACGGCCGGGAGGGGCTCGAATCGAAATCGGCCCGAACGGCGGAGGGAGAAGCGGGGCCTCGCGGGAAAAAGCGGGGAGAAGCGGAAACTTCGCCGTGGTCTGCCCCGGTCGTCGTCCCGTCGGAGGATCTCGCCTCCATCGAGGTGGACGAGAACTACGTGTGGGAGGCGAGCGACGTGGTGTATTCCCTCCAATCCGTCCTGACGCCGCCGACCCAATTTGCTTACTCCCCGGCGACGGGCGAGACGAAACTTCTCAAAGAGCTCGAGGTTCCGAACTACGACCGTTCGGCCTACGCCCAGGAAGGGGTGTGGGTCGAGACCGACGACGGCGCACTCGTGCCGATGACGGTGGTCCACCGAGTCGACGTCGCCCCGGACGGCAAGAATCCCGGATACATCTACGGCTACGGCTCATATGAGGTCTCGCTGGACCCGGTGTTCAGAGCCTCGTACATCTCAATTCTGCAGCGAGGAGTGGCAGTCGCCTTCGCCCACCCGCGCGGAGGCGGCGAGATGGGGCGGGAGTGGTATGAGAACGGACGCCTGCTCAAGAAGCGCAACACGTTCACCGATTTCATCGCGTGCGCCCGCTGGCTGCGCACGTCCGGCTGGGTGGCCGAGGGGCGTTTGGCCGCCGAAGGACGGTCCGCCGGCGGACTGCTCATGGGGGCCGTCGCAAATCTGGCGCCGAGCGAGTTCAGGGCGATCCACGCCGGAGTGCCTTTCGTCGACACCCTCACCACCATCCTCAAGCCGGAACTGCCGCTGACGGTGGGGGAATGGGAAGAGTGGGGCAACCCGATCGAATCGCAGGAAGTCTACAGGTACATGCAGTCGTACTCGCCAACCGAGAACGTCGGCAGACGCAAGTATCCGGCCATTCTTGCCACCACCTCGCTCAACGACGTCCGCGTCTTCTACGTCGAGCCGACGAAGTGGGTCCAAATTCTGCGCGAGCGGGCCACGAACGACCCGATGGCGCGCCCGATTCTCGAGAAGATCGAGATGGTTGCCGGCCACGGAGGCAAATCCGGGCGTTACGACGCCTGGCGTGAGCGCGCCTTCGAAATCGCCTGGATGCTCGATCAGATCGACGCAGGATGAGCTTGCGGCGATCTCGCATCGACGCCGCAGGACCCTCGCCGGGCCAAACCTTCCCCGTTGCCCGAGTTGCCGTTTGACTGCCGCCCCAACGGCCGGCAGTCAGCTTCCGATTGGCCCGTGCGTCGCCCGGGTGCGGATCGCCGTCCATTGCCACGCTCGGCCCGCCCGTTGTACGTTCGGCGGCTGTCGAATTGCCGTCGATTGCAGCCGCTGCCGTGGTCGCTGCCCGCCTGCGATCACTCCCTGGCCGTCATGATCGCGGCTCGCCACGTGTTGAAACGCTGACGAATCGCGGCGGAGGACGGGCGGCCGGGAACCTGGCCCTTCCCGCCGTCGGAAGACCACACGCCGTACGCGGCGACGGACGGGCTCAGCCCGTTGGTCTCAGCCCACAGCAGGAAGTCGCGCAGCGCCTGCAGGTACTCCTGCTCGGTGAACTTGACGGTTCCACGCTGGCGGCCGGACTTGACCTGGATGCCGAGGCTGGCCAACGCGTCGTTCCAATAGCCGTTCGACCGCTTGGAAACCGTCTGCGACGTCGGAGGCCACGCGATCTGCCCGCGGTCGGACGTCAGGCCGAGGGTCGTGACGTAGTTGCTGCGTTCGGCGTCGTACTTCTTCGCCGTCAGGGTAATGCTCGGGTCCGTGCGAACCGCCGTGATCGCGGCGGCGACGTGCCCCAATGCCTCGGCGACGGCCACGGCGTTGCCCGAGAGCTGGGAGCGCACGGCGGTCGCGATGTCATCGGGGATGACCGAAATGTCCTCGGCCGGTTCGAGTTTCAACGTCCTGGCGAGGATGAGCAGCAGGGCGCCGTCGATGGCCGCCTTGCTGAACAGCGGCGATCGGCCCTTCGTGTGCTGGTTGAAGTAGCCGGAGAGCATGACCGCCGTGGCCACGGCGCTGACTGCGGCGGCCTCCTCGATCGCCACGTGATAATCCTGATCGGCAGCCGGCCCGCACAGGTCGGAGACGCAGCGAAGCGACACGAACGGAATTCCCCACGTCGTGCAGATCTGCGCCGCCGCCGTAGACTCCATGTCGGTTGAGACGGCGTTGGGGAACGCCGCGCGCACGGCTTCCACCTTGTCGGACGTGACAAAAGAGTCGCTCGTGAGCACCTGGCCTGAACGAGAAGCCGAGCCGGAGTGGAAGAGCAGCTCCTCGTCGCCGGCGAACATATCCGGCTGGCCGGGAATCTGCCCCAGCTTGTAGCCGAAGGCGGTCGCATCGGCCGAACCGTAGGCGTAGGTCGATCCGACGACGAGGTCAAGCACGTTGACATCGGTCGCCAACCCGCCGGCGGAGCCGATGGACACGACGCATCTGGGGCTGTACTCCGAGAGGATCCACCCCAAGGCGCTCGCGGTGGCGACCGTTCCTACGCCCGTGCGCATGACGACGATTCGCCCGCTTGACGTCTGCGCATACCACGCCTGCCCTGTCGGAATGGGGATCTGAGTGATTCTAGATGCGGCGCCGAGCAGGGAGCGGCCGATGCCCGGGCGCTTTTCAGCGAGCTCGCGTGCGCGAGAGGGCGCCTTGGTGAGGATGTCGAGGAAGGGCTGTACCTCGACATCCTGTGCAGCCAGCACAATGGCGTTTACGGTGGTCACGCCTCAATATCCTTCCATACCTCGCGCTGCTTCAACATAGAGCGGACGGCATGTTGTGCCGCCTCAAGTGAGTGATGTACGCCCCATCCGCATTGAACCTCGTTCGCGGCCGGGACTTCCGTTGCTCGCAGTATATCTTGAAAAGTGGCGGAAATGAGTGAAATTGCCCCGTCAATGTCAGGCTCGGAAGCGAGAATGAGGTAGAAGCCAGTTTGGCATCCCATCGGAGAGAAGTCCACCACAACGTCACTGTGATTACGCGCATACTCCGCGAAGGAATGCTCAATCGAGTGCACTGCCGGCATCTCTAGATGCTCCACGTTGGGTTGACAAAAGCGCACGTCGTACTTGGTGAGCACGTCGCCATGCGGCAGTCGTTTGACGTCAGCGACTCTGACAAAGGGGGCGTGAACTGCGCGATGGTCTAGATTGAAGGACTCTACGTTCATTCGTTCTCGTTGATCGGACATCGGATTCTCCTCTGGACAGGCAAGCGTTGAAAATGCCGACGCTTCTCGCGGCCAGCGTCTACCATTATGTTACATACGACATCGTATATGGTGGAAGGCATTGAAAAAACTGGTCGGTGTTTCTCATTCTGTGAGACGGTGTGTTGGTGTGAAAGTTGAATTGTTGAGGGATGCGTCGGATTCTTTCGGATGTGGCCGACTCTTGTCGGGCGCGGTCGTCAATTTTAGAAACAATTGTACCCCGGATTTTTTCAGGGTCGCCTCATGGTTGGCTCAGAAAGGCCGAGCAAGATGGAAGCACGGGCGGACGCCCCGGGATATCGTGGACTCGGGCCCGCCGCCGAGGCGAAGGACATGCGCCTCGTACAAGAGAATAGCTTCGGTTTTCTCGGCATGGCGAGAATCCCTTCAGGCCGAAGCATTGGCGGGCGGCGATGCGTGGATCGCCGCCCGCTTGCTCTGCGCGAAGGCAGATTTGGGAATTTGCTATTTCCTTCGCTTTGCCTGGCAATCCGGGCAGTAGCCGTGATAAATGACCTCCGCCTCGTTGATCGTGTATCCGTGAGTGTGCGAAGCGTGAAGGCAGGGCTTCTCTCCTTTTGCGCAGGGAACGTCTTCAATCCTCCCGCACGACCGGCAGATGGCGTGATGGTGATTGTCGTTCCGGTTGATCTCGTAATAGGTGACGGTTCCCGCCGAACGAACCTCGCGCAGCAAGCCCGCCGTCGTCAGAGCGTGGACGATGTCGTAGACGGCCTGGACGGAAACCGAGCCGATCTGGTCGATGACCCCCTGCCGCAGGGCCTCGACGCTGGAATGCCCGCCCTCTTGCGCCGTGCGCAGAAGGGCCAAGCGCGGTTCCGTGACGCGCAGCCCCGCATCGCGCAGCGTGCTCGAATAGTCTCTCATCGCTCCTGCGGCTCTCTCTCGATTGTTTGCACTGTGCAGTGAAGTGGAAGCTCCCGGTGGGGACGTGGAGTTCCGGTGGGGATGCGAAGGCCCGTCCCGGTAGCATTGTAGTTGCTTGCGTCAGCCCTTGGGTACTCGTCGGCGCCGGTTCCGCCGGTCGGCCCACGGGCATGACACGTCCGCACCGCAGCGGCGTGTCGCACGTCGATTGGAAGGAATGCAATGGCTCCGCTTCACGGTCTGCCCGACGGCCCCGCCGCGGTCGTCTCAGGCCAGATCTCCGCAGAAGAGGCTTCGCGCCCCCTGTCTGTCCGGGACATGTTTCGCGTGGGAATCGGCCCTTCCTCCTCTCACACGGTCGGCCCTATGAGGGCGGGCCTGCACTTCGCCGAACATCTGAGAATCCCGGCGCGGGCGAAGCTCGGGCGCATCGTCGTCGAGCTCATGGGCTCCCTGGGCGCCACGGGGAAGGGCCATTCGACGGACAGGGCCGTCATGCTCGGCCTCGCCGGCCACTCTCCCGAGAGCGTGCCGATTGACGTCGTCGACGCCATCATGGGCGACGTCGAACGCACCGGCGTCCTGAGCGTGGCGGGAGCGGGGGAAGTCGGATTCGCAGCCGAACGCGACATTCTCTTCCTCCCGGGAAAGATCCTTCCATTCCACGTCAACTCTCTCACTGTCCGCGCCCTCGCCGAAGACGGGGCGGTCCTCGGCGAGCGCACATACTATTCGGTGGGCGGAGGATTCGTGATGGAAGAGTGCGGCGACGCCGAAAGGGCCTCTGAGACGCGCCCGCTCGCGGCAGCCTGGGACTGCCCGGCGGCCTCCCCGCCCCCGTATCCGTATTCGAGCGCGGCCCAGCTGCTCGGCCACTGCGAGCGCGAGGGCCTGAGGATCTCCGACGTCGTCAAAGCCAACGAGCTTGCGCTCATGGGCGAAGAGGAGCTGCTGGCGGCCCTCGACGGGATCGTCGCCGCGATGCGCGAGAGCATCGAAGCCGGTTGCACGACGACAGGGCTGCTGCCTGGAATCCTCAAAGTGCGCAGGCGCGCCCCTCGGCTTCTGGCCGACCTGCGCGCCCGGCAGGCTTCGGACGACGGCGACGAGTTGGCCGGAATGGACTGGATCAACCTTTACGCGCTCGCGGTCAACGAAGAGAACGCCGCGGGCCACCGCGTGGTGACCGCGCCGACCAACGGCGCAGCCGGCGTGATTCCGGCGGTGTTGGCGTACTACATACGCCGCAAGGGCGGCTCTGCCGAATGCGTGCGCCGGTTCTTGTTGACGGCGTCGGCCGTCGGCGGCCTCATCAAGACGAACGCTTCGATCGCGGGCGCGGAGGTCGGATGCCAGGGCGAAATCGGATCGGCCTGCGCGATGGCGGCGGCCGGCCTCGCCGAGGCTCTGGGCGGCCAGCCGCAGCAGGTGGAGAACGCCGCGGAGATCGCCATGGAGCACTGCCTGGGGCTGACGTGCGACCCGGTGGGCGGGCTCGTCCAGATCCCCTGCATCGAGCGAAACGCCATCGCCGCGGTCAAGGCGATCAACGCCGCGCGGATGGCGCTGTGGGGCGACGGGCGGCACGCGGTCTCCTTTGACGCCGTCATCGAGACCATGCGTCAAACGGGGGAGGACATGCTCTCTAAGTACAAGGAGACCAGCTGCGGCGGTTTGGCCGTCAACGTCGTCGAATGCTGACCTCGAGCGCTCCGAGCAGGTCGTCGACGAGGTCCCGCCAGTGCTCCAGGCCGACGCTCAGGCGGAGCAGGTCGTCTGTCAGCCCGTAGCCCATTCGCCTCTCTCGCGGGACGTCTGCGTGCGTCTGGACGGCTGGGCATGTGATGAGCGATTCGACGCCGCCGAGGGATTCGGCGAAGGTGAAGAGGCGAACCGATTCGAGGACTTTCGGCATGTCCACGGACTCGTTCGGGACGAAGCTCAGCATTCCGCCCTTGCCGGTGTAGTGCACGCGGTCGATGAGGGGGCTCTCTTCGAGGGCGGCTGCGACCTTTCGCGCGTTGTCTTGGTGGCGCTCCATGCGCAGGGCCAGCGTCTTCATTCCGCGCATGAGCAGCCAGCTGTCGAAGGGTCCGAGGGTCGCGCCCGTCATGTTGAGGCGAGCGGCTAGTTTCTCGGCGAGGTCCTCTCGGGAGACGATCACGGCGCCCGCCAAGACGTCGTTGTGCCCGCCCAGGTACTTCGTGGCGGAGTGGAGGACGACGTCGGCGCCCGATTCCAAAGGCCTCTGGAAGATCGGCGTGTAGAAGGTGTTGTCTACGGCCACGATCGCGCCTGCCCGCCGACCCATATCGACGATTCGCTCAATGTCGATCTCGACCATCATCGGGTTGGTGGGCGTCTCGATGAAGACGAGGTCTGCCGGCCTGGACAAGGCGGCGCACAGGCCTTGTTCGCCTATGGCGAAATCCACGTCGTAGACGCCGGTCCTGGCGAGCTCGTCGAAGTAGCGGTACGTCCCGCCGTAGATGTCTTCGGCGGCGACGATCCGCGAGCCGGGGGCCGCCAGGGAGACGACGAGCTCGGCCGCCGCCATTCCCGACGACGTCGCGAATCCCGCCGTGCCGCCTTCGATCTGCGCGAGCGCGCTTTGCAGGACGTCGCGGGTCGGGTTGGCCGTGCGGGTGTAGTCGTATCCCGTCGAGGCGCCCAGTCCCGGGTGGGCGTAGGCAGTGGAAAGGTAGATGGGCGCGGTCAGCGCGCCGGTGCCCGGGTCGCTCGACGTGCCGATGTGCGCCAGAACCGTTTCGGCGCGACGGGGGGCCTTTTCGCGGCGGGAGGATTCGGCGTGGGCGCTCACGAATCCCTCTCCGCCCGCTCGGCGTCCTCGTCCTGCCGGGTCTGCGAGGCTTCCTGAGGATCGCCCGGGGCCTCAGCGTCGGTTGGCGATGCCGAGTCGGCCGTGGCCCCGGAATCGTCCGGCGCTTCAGAACCGGCTGACGCTTCAGAATCGATCGACGCCGTTTCGAATGCGGCGGTTTCGAATGTGGCGGTCGCGGGAGCGGAAGTGGGCTCGTCGGACACCGATTGCGCTTCGACGGCGCGCCTGAGCCGATCGACCGCCTCCTTCAGCGTGCTCCGCGGGCACGCGATGTTGATGCGGGTGTACCCGAGGCCTTCGTCCCCGAAGATCGCGCCGTCGTCGAGCCAAAGGTCCGCTTCGTTGACCATGAACTCGTCAAGCTCGCCGGCCTCGATCCCGAGATTGTGGATCAGCTTGCGGCAGTCGAGCCAGGGAAGGTACGTGCCCTCGGGTTCGACGAGCTCGATCCCGTCGATTCCTTCGAGCGCCGCCGTCAGAAACTCCAGGTTTTCCGCCATGTGCTCTCGGAAGGCGTCGAGCCATTCCTCGCCCTCGTTGTAGGCGGCGCGGCAGGCGGCGAGGCCGAGGGCGTTCGGTTCGCTGTAGCCCGCGGCGTTCGACTCGCGGATGAAATCCTGCCGCCGCTTCCGGTCGGGGACGACGATGTTGGCGAGCTGGAGCCCGGCGAGGTTGAAGGACTTCGACGGCGACGTGAAGGTCACCGTTCGATTCGACATTCCCGGCAGGGAGGAGAACGGCGTTGTGCGGATGCCCGGATAGGTCAGATCGGCGTGGATCTCGTCCGCGAGGACGAGGACGTCGAGCTTCGCGGCGAGGTCGGCGAGTCCGAGCAGCTCCTCGCGGGTCCACACCCGGCCGACCGGGTTGTGGGGGTTGCACAGGATCATCGTCCGCGCGTCCGAAGCGACGAACGTGGCCTCGAGGACGGCGAGATCGCGAATGTATCGCCCCTGCCCATTGCGCACGAGAGGCGCGTTGACCGCGGTGCGGCCGTTGTTTTCGACGATCGACCGGAAGGGGTAGTAGACGGGCTCCTCGATGACGACGCCGTCGCCGGGCTCCGTGAAAGCCCTGACGGCGTGAGTCAGAGCCGGGATCACGCCTCCGGCGGCGACGATCGACATCGGGTCGACCTCCCACCCGAAACGGCGGGACTGCCAGGAGGCGACGGCCTCGAAATAGGATGCGTCCGGACTCGTGTACCCGAAGATTCCGTGGGCGACGCGTTCGTGAAGCGCCCGGACGACGGCGGGGGCCGTCCGATGGTCCATGTCCGCAACCCACATGGGCAGGACCGTCTCGGGGTACCCGCGGCGCTCACGGGCGTCCCATTTCAACGACTCCGTGTTCTCGCGGTCAATGAACGAATCGAAATCGAACTCTTTGGTCACCTGCACGCCTTTCTCCCGGTCGTCGAAGCATCGGTGCGGTTTCAGGCGCCTGCGGCGAACGCAATGCGCGGCCCGGAACGCCGTTCCGGCCGGCTTCGACAGCCGCCCATCGACCGCGAATCTAGATTACCAAGAACCCAGATTGCCAAGAACTCGGGCAGTCAAAACTCGGATTGCCAAGAACTTGGGCGATTAAAGGACCGCCGAGAGGGCGCGAGCATGTTCGTGACCGCTCCGAGGCTCAGGAGGCTGAACGTCAGCGACGCCGTCGCAAAGGGTTTTCTCGGGACGGTCGACTGGGGGCCTCCGCGAACCGGTGTCTGAGGGGCTTGACCTTGAGGAAACTCGTCTTGCTCGGCAACGGAGGTTGGCTGGTCGACGGCCGAGGCTTCCTGCTCGGCGGCAGAATCGGGGGCCTGAGATGATTGGGCGGGGTTTCCGGCCTGGAGGTCGTCGTGGGGCGCCGCCCCTGTCAGAGGCATGCCCGTGCGAGAGTAATAAACGGCGTGAGGATGATCCCTGGTCGCCCGAATGCCAAGCCAGCGCAGGCCAGACCCTTTCCCGGCTTGCCGGTTCTCCGGACGGAGTGCAACGCGCAGTGACCGAAGCGGCGCCGTTGCTCTCCTCTTTGTTCGAAGGAAAGGCTCCGACGTTTGTGTTTTCTTTCGCACTCAATTCGTTTGGATCTGACGCGTTGAAATCCTTATTTTCGATTTCTTAATCTTAGTTCTACACATATTTGGGCTCTTTGAATTCTGACATTCGTGCAGCGACGTCGTAAACGGCCACCGTGACGTCGTCTTCGTCCAACCGGCCGTCCGCTTTGCCTCGGCTCGCCGCCCTTGGCCGGCTTGTTGGCGAGCACGGGGGGGGTTCGCCGGCCGCCGCTGCGCCGCTTGATTCCCCTGCAGGCGCCCCGTCCTTGCTGTGCGGAAATGTTCGTCGACGCCGCAATGCGATGCGGGGCCCAGAATGTCGCTCTGAGCCCCGCACAGATTGCGAATCTTGATTGCCCGGACGCGGCGGCGCGAAGTCCGTCGAACTGGACTGCCATGGGCGCGTCGGGCGGTTCGCACGTCCGACGTCGCGTGGGCTTCATCCGAGTATGTCCGCGATTCCTTTTAAAATCGTGATTACAAGCACGGCGAGAATGGCCGCAATGTAGCCGATGATCGTGCCGGCAATGGCTTCGGGCTTGCCCCCTTTGCCCGTCTTTCGGATGTCGTTGAGAGCGACGTGCCCGAGGATGACGCCCACTATGGGCAGGAGGAGAGCCAAGGAAGCGATTCCGAGCAAGGCGGTCACGATGCCCAGAAGGCTGCACGCCAGCGATGCGATTGCCAGAGGGTTCATCCCGCTGGCGACCGGCTGGCGGCCTCCGTAGGCCGCCGGGGGCGGCACCTGTCCTTGGGGGAAGGGCCCCTGGTTTTGGGGGAAATTGGGCGTCTGCGGCTGTGGAAGGCCTTGGCTGCCCGCCTGATGGTTTTCGTTTGGCGATGATACTTGCTGCGAGTTTTCGTTTGGCAACGAGCCGTGCTGTGGGTCTTCGTTTGGCAATGACATCGCTCCCCTTTCTCTCGATGTTTCAGGTCTCGCGGCGATCCGGATCGCACCTGATGCCCGCCGGCGTGAACGACCTCGGAGTGCCAACTCATAGTAGCGTGAAGGCGTACAAAGGCAAAGTTGAGATACCATTCTGCCCCATCCGCGTCCGTGCGCAACGCTCTTGCGTCCGCCGGCTCCAGCGACCTTGCATCTTCGGCCCGCTCGAAGCTCGGATGGTCCAGCGAGTCAAGCCGCCGGCGACAGCCGTGTCGCAAATCGGCGACATTCGTTTTTCGCTCATGTCGAAATCAACGCCTAAATTGTCGAAATATCAATGAATATTTGCCGTCAGGAAAGAACCGCGATTCGCTGGCGCAAATTGAGTGTGTCGCAGACACTAGAAAACGAAGTCGATCTCTGGCACGCTGTTTTTAGTTGGATTGAAGCGATCCACACTTCTACAACTCAAATAAATTCATCGCATTGCGATCATGCCGGATCCGAGGCGTGCGGCTTTCGTTCCCACCTTCAGCGGTCGCCCCAACGTCAACTGTCTCTGCGCGCACCCGTCACGAGTTCGGAAAGGGTCAGGCAACGAGAGCCTGAGCCGTTCGACGACGGCGTCGGGCGTTGCGACAAACCGCAAAAGAAACCACGCAGCTTTCTGGGTCCGGTCTCCGCCCCGCGAGGGGCGGCGATGAAAGACCACGACAGGAGATATCCATGAACTATCCCCTCTTCGCCGTCGACCTTACAGCGATCGGGGCGCTGGCGTTCGCGCTGTACTATCCACGACATCGACGCAAGGACCTTGCCGTCGCCCTCCTGGGCGTCAACATCGGAGTTTTTGCCGTGACCACGGCTTTGTCCACGGCGACTGTGGGCGCCGGGCTGGGGCTCGGCCTGTTCGGCGTGCTCTCGATCATCCGTCTGCGCTCGACCGAGCTGAGCCAGGTCGAGGTGGCCTATTACTTCGCCGCGCTCGCCATCGGGCTCATCGGCGGAATGGGCGAGGGCATGTCCCTCGGCATCGCGGCGCTGCTCATCGCCGCGATCATTCTCGCCCTCGCGGTGGCCGATTCGAAGCTGGTGATGACGGGCTCGAGCCACATGACGCTGGTTGTGGACAGGGCCCTTTCCAATCCGGAAGAGCTTGCACGATACATCGAGCGTCGCACCGACATGAAAGTGCGCGAGGTGAGCATCGTCAAGCTTGACTACGTCAACGACTCCACCATGGTCGACGTCCGCTGCTCGAAGGGGCGGGCCCAGATCCGGGAGACGAAGTCGTTGAGGGCCGCCTGATGGCCGTGATGTCTATGGCGGGCGAAGCTGAGGTGAAATCGAGTTCGAAGAGAGACGGATTCGAGCTGCTCGGCTTGCCGGAGATCTCTCTGCGTGAGCTGTCTGTGCGGGCCGAGCTGCTCAAGCGGACCGACCGCAAGTACCTCGTTCCGGACAGGACGGTCGTCGAGATGGTCGGCTTTCTCTGCGACATCGGGGCCTGCGCCTTGACGATCGACGGGCTTCAGACCTTCGGCTATCTCTCGGATTACTACGACACATTGGACTTCGCCCTCTACCGCGCGGCTGCCACAAAGCGCCGTCGGCGTTTCAAACTCCGCTCCCGGGTCTACCTCGATTCGGGGCTGCACTTCATGGAGCTCAAGACCCGGTCCGGGCGAGGGCAAAACGTCAAAGACCGCCTGCGGCTGGAGGACGTCCGCTCGAAGGACTACTTCTACCGCGGCGACCCCGCCGAACCGCTCAAGCGTTCGGAGGTGCTCCGTTGGGCGGCGAAGCTGCTCGTTCGCCGCGGCGTGACGGCGACTCACAGGGAGGGTTTCAGAACCCTGGCGAGCCTTGTGCCGTCAAGCCGCTCGTACTACCGGCGTTCGACGCTTTGCCTCCCTGACGATTCCAGGTTGACGATCGACCAGGGCCTCGTGCTCGCGGGCCCCGGAGAGGTCTCCGGGTTCGAGTTTCCCGAAGTGGTCGTCGAAACCAAGTCGAGCGGGCGTACATCCGACGTCGACCGGTGGCTGTGGTCCCGCGGCATACGGCCGTCCCGAGTGTCCAAATACGCCATTGGCACGGCAATCGTCCATCCCGAACTGCCGGCCAACCGCTGGCATTCGACAATGACCAAACTAGGAATAAGGAGATAGCTATCCGATGACTGGGAAAATCCAAAGACACGCGGCGGCGGTCCTCGCCGTTGCGGGCCTCGCCCTGGCCGGCTGCGGCGACGGAAAATCGAACCCGAGCGGATCGAAGTCGACGTCCAAGGGATCGTCGATTGTGGGCTCCGGTGAGACCGACGGGTTGAAGATCCTCGATTCGCTGCGCAGCGTCTCCGGAAAGAAAGTCCCCACGGGAGGCGACATTTACGCGTCGTCCGTCAAGCCGAACGGGGCCACTCCCGAGGCGGTCATGGCGGAGAACCAAAAGCCGCACGCCGATTCCAACGACGCCGATTACAAGGAGTCGTCCGCGACGACGATCCAGCTCGACGGCACGCCGAAGGTTTCGGGCAAGGGCGCGAGCGCGACGCAGGACGCCGTGACCATCAAGCAGGACGGCGTCTACGTGCTCTCAGGCTCCTTCAACGGGACGGTCACGGTCGAGGCGCCGGACACGGCGAAGGTGAAAATCGTCCTCAAGAACGCGAACATCTCTTCGTCCAAGGACTCGGCCATTCGGGTGAAGACGGCCGACGAGGCGGTCGTCATCGCCGCAGAAGGCACCTCCAACAGCCTGTCCGACACCTCGAGCTACGCCGGCAATGCGAAGGGGCCGTCAGCCGCCCTCGCGTCGTCCGCGGATCTCACCGTGGGCGGCAAGGGCGAGCTCAAGGTCACCGGCAACGCCAACGACGGCATCTCCAGCTCCGACGGCCTCGTCGTGACCGGCGGGAAGATCAGCGTCAGCGCCCCCGACGACGCCGTGCGCGGCCAGGACTACGTGGTCATAGCCGGCGGCACGCTCGACCTCAACGGCAAGGGCAACGGCATCAAGTCCGAAAACGAGACCAAGTCGGGCCGCGGATATGTGCTCGTCACGGGCGGCGACCTGACGATCAACGGCGGTTCGTCCAACGCCGTGAACGCGAAAACCGAGATCGTCATCGCCGGCGGCAACATCAAGATTGCGGGCTCCAAGGAGGGCATCGAAGCGGCGCACGTCCTCCTTGCGGGGGGCAAGGCCGACGTCAAAACGACCGACGACGGCATCAACGCCACCGGCGTCAGGCCTTGGCTCTCCGTCTCCGGAGGCGAGTGGCGCCTGGACACCGGAGGCGACGGCTTCGACTCCAACGGCGCCGCCTACATCGGCGGGGGAAAGATGACGATCTACGGCCCCACCGACACGCGTGCGGCCTCGCTCGACGCCGAGACCGGCCTTGAAATCGACGGCGGCACCCTGTTCGCCGCGGGCCCCTCGGGCATGGACGAAACGCCGTCGTCGGGCTCCTCTCAGACGGCGATCAAGGTCGACGCCGCGGTCAAGGCGCAGTCCACCGTGACCGTCGTCGAATCGGGGGGCAAGGAACTGGCCAAGCACACCCCCACGAAGGACGTGAGTTCGATCTTCTTCTCCTCCGCCGACATTGCGAAGGGCAAGGAATACAAGATCGTCGTCGACGGCCACGAGATCGCCAAGGCCAAAGCCGGCGAGTTCAAGTAGGGCGAAACTGCGCGGGCCCGGCCCGCCGCCTGCCTTCCAGACGCGAATCCCGCGGAACATTTCCAGGCGTTCCGCGGGATTCGTCTGTCTAGAGCGGAGTCCGCTTTCCTAGAACGAGAAAAGTCCGCCTAAAGCGGGATTCGCCGCCTGGACGCATTCGCCACTGGGCGCCGTCGATCGCAAGCGCCTCCGGCGCTGCCGGGTTGAATCGCGTCAGAATCGCGTTGCTCAACGTAAAACAAAGTTCGAGATTATTCCCAGAAAAGCTTCGGATAAAACATTGGGAAAATCGAGCTGCGTTTCGCATTCTTGACGGGTCGGCGAAGCAATGCCCGCGGCCCGGAACGTCCGGGTGCGCGGGGCTCGCAAGAAGGAGGCAGTATGGACGTCCGACTCTTTGCCCTTGACATAGCGGCGATATGCGCGCTCGCGTTCGCGCTGTACTATCCGCGCCATCGGCGCAAGGACCTTGCGGTCGCACTCGTGGGCGTCAACATCGGGGTGCTGGCAGTGACAACGGCTCTGGCCACGGCGACCGTGGGCGCGGGGCTGGGGCTCGGCCTGTTTGGCGTGCTCTCGATCATCCGTCTGCGCTCGAGCGAGCTGAGCCAGGTCGAGGTGGCCTATTACTTCGCCGCCCTTGCCATCGGGCTCATCGGCGGCCTCGGATCGGGAATGCCGTTCGCGGCGGCGTCCGCCCTCATCGGCGGCATCGTTTTCGCGCTCGCCGTCGTCGATTCCAGGCGCGTCATGTCCGGCTCCCGGCACATGGCGATGGTGGTCGACCGCGCGATCGGCGACGCCGACGAGCTCGCCCGGTTCATTGAGGCGCGCACGGGCATGGCCGTGCGCGAAGTGAGCGTCGTCAGGCTCGATTACGTCAACGATTCCACGACGGTGGACGTGCGATGCGGCGGGAAAGCGGCCGTCGAGAGCGCTCGGCCCCGAAACCTGAGGGCCGCCTGATGGCGGTTCCCGACATGCGAACGGCCGACGTCGTCGGCGAATCTTTCGCGCGGCTGCCGGAGATCGCCCTCGACGAGCTCGCCGCCAGCGCCTCGCTTCTCACGAGAATCGATCGCAAGTACCTTCTTCAGGCCGACGTCGCGGCGGACCTCGTCGCCTCGCTGGCGGCGAGCGGGGCGCGCGCGTTGACCATCGACGGGCAGTCGGCCTTCGGCTACCTGTCCGACTACGACGACACGCCTGATTTCTCTCTCTATCGCGCGGCTGCCACGAAACGCCGCCGGCGTTTCAAGCTCCGCTCCCGCGTCTACCTAGATTCGGGGATGCACTTCCTCGAATTGAAGACTCGTTCGGGGCGCGGGCACAACGTCAAAGACAGGCTCCGTTTGGAGGACGTCCCGGTGGGCGTCTGCGCGGCCATACGCCTCGGGCGCAGCGTGAAACGCCCCGATCTGCTCGTTCGGCCCGAAGTGCGCGAATGGCTGGCCGAACGCCTGGCGGACAGGGGGATCGCCGGAACCCGCCGCGAGGCGCTGAGGGTCGCGGCCAGCCTGACCCCGGCGGCCCGATCGGTCTATACGCGTTCGACCCTTTGCCTGCCCGAAGGCTCTCGGCTGACGGCCGATCGCGGCCTCGTCCTCTGCGCGCCCTCGGGCGACGCCCGCGTCGAGGTTCCAGGCGTCGTCGTCGAAACGAAGTCCGCCGGGCGCGCCTCCGCCGCCGACAGGTGGCTTTGGAGCAACGGACATCGCCCGCTGAGGATCTCGAAGTACGCGCTCGGCGTCGCGTCGATCCATCCCGAATTGCCCTCCAACCGTTGGAATAGGGCGATGAAAAGACTAGGAGACGAAAAAACATGAAGAAGAACCTGAGAAAGAAATTCGCGGCCGTCGCGCTCACAGCGGGAGTGGCTCTGGGCGGCTGCAAAGTCGGCTCCTCGCAGGCCTCCGAGGTCGGCGCGGCCTCGAATTCCATCGCCTCGGGCTCGTCGGCGGGCTCCGCAAAATTCGCCGCGACGGACGGCGATGGTTTGAAGACGCTCGACTCCCTGCGCAGCGCGTCCGAGAAGTCCGTTCCCTCCGGCGACGTGTATTCGACGACGGTGACGGCCGCCAAAGCGACCGTCGAGAGCGTTATGGCGGAGAATCAGAAGCCGCACGCCGATTCGAACGACGCGCAGTACGACGCCGCCTCGGCGACCAAGATCTCGCTGAACGGCGCGTCCGCTTCGGTCGAGGGCTCCGGCGCCGCGGCAAGCGAGGGCAAAGTGACGATCTCCTCGGCTGGAACCTACGTGCTTTCGGGCAAATTCACCGGCCAGATCCTGGTGACGGCCGCGGATTCCGACAAGGTGAAAATCGTGCTTGACGGCGCCGAGATCTCGTCTTCGACCGACGCCGCGATTCGCGTGAAGAGCGCCGACGAAGCGGTGGTCGTCGCCGCCGAGGGCACCGTCAACTCGGTGTCCGACACCTCAAAGTACGCCGATTCCAGCGGCCCCACGGCTGCAATCGCCTCTTCGGCGGACCTGACGCTCGGCGGCGCCGGGACGCTCAACGTGACCGGCAACGGCAACGACGGCGTCTCCAGCTCGGACGGGCTCGTCATTCTGGGCGGCAAGATCAACGTCAAGGCCGCCGACGACGCCGTGCGCGGCCAGGACTACGTCGTCATAGCCGGGGGGACCCTCTCCCTTCAGGCCAAGGGAGACGCGGTCAAGGCCGACAACGAGACTGCCTCGGGCCGCGGATACGTGCTTATGACGGGCGGAAACGTCACGGCGTCGGCGGGCTCCGACGCGATCGACGCGACGTCGGACGTGGTTCTCGCCGGAGGCTCGACGAAGGTGGCGAAATCGCAGGAGGGCGTCGAGGGCGCCACAATCCTCCTGGCCGGAGGCTCGGCGGCCATAACTTCCAGCGACGACGGGTTGAACGCCACCGGCGGCGACTCTCCGTGGCTGTCCGTGACCGGCGGCGACTGGACGGTCAACGCCCAAGGCGACGGATTCGACTCGAACGGCGCAGGCTACATGGGCGGCGGAAAGATGACAGTCTGGGGGCCCACGAACGGCGGAAACGGCGCCATCGACGCCGAAAGCGGCCTGACGATGGCCGGGGGCGCCCTTTTCGCCGCGGGATCCCAGGGCATGGACCAGGCGCCCGCGACGTCCTCCGCGCAGGCCTCGATCAAGGTCACCGGTCAGGCGAGCAAAGGCTCGACCTTCGCTGTGTTCGATTCGAACGGCAAGCAGATCGCCTCTTACACGCTCGTGAAGAACGCGGGTTCCTTCGTGTTCTCCTCGCCCGACATCGTCAAGGGAAAGAAGTACACGATCAAGGTCGACGGCGAGCAAGTCGTGACCGCGACGGCCGGAGACTACGACGAAAACCGCATGAGCATGCCGGGAGGCCGGAGGTGACGAGAGGCGGAAGACAAAGGGGAGGCAGCCGATGACGGGAGGCGGCGGACAAAAGGGGAGACGGCTGATGGCGGGAGGGGCCAGGCAACAAGGCGAGGCTGTCGGCGACGAGAAGCCGCCGGCGATCGCGCTCTAAACGCGACACGCCAGAGCCAGACACGCCGATCCGGGAGAAGATGCCCATCGGGGAGGCGGGGGAATCTTTTCCACAGCTTGTGGACAGTTCGGTGGAGTTTTCCACATGTGTGGACCTGTTTCATCCACACGTGTGGAAAACTCCGTTTCTCCGGTGCTGCGAAAGGCAGCCGTCAGGCTTCGCTTCGGCGAACCGTTTCGCCTCGTTGGATCGTTTGCCTCGACGGGCCGCCGTCTTTCGGTGAAGGCGAAAAGGCCTTCGTGGGCGCTGCGTGCCTCTGCGGCACCGAGTCCGCAACGGCCGCACTCGCGTCGGCTTTCGCGAAGAGGCTTCTAAGGGGCTCTTGCGGAACCGAATTTGTGTCGGAGGCGCAGGGGAGAATCGTTTCAGCCGCCCGCCGGGCGGCCCGAAGCGCCCGGTTTGGTGTGGAAAGGAGGAGGATAAGTCGGCCGGTCGGCGTGTCTGTGTGCACAGCTTCTCCACCGGAAAGGAGAGGCGGTCCACAGGGCGAATGACAAGGGTGTCACTTGTCACCCGGACACAAGCCCTTGTGGTCTAACCGAAAACCGACCACAAGGTGTAGTGTCTTCGCGTGTGCCGCTCAGGCGGCGCGACATGGATTTGATGCGTACCCCGGGTTGGTCGGAGGCGACCCGCCCAAAGGATCGGAAGGAGCGGCTCTTATGAGCGTCACTGTTTACACCAAGCCTTCGTGCGTTCAGTGCAACGCGACGAAGCGGGCGCTGGCGAAGGCCGGGCTCGCCTACCGCGAGGTGGACCTGACTCAGGATGCCGAGGCGCTGGAGACGGTCAAGGCGATGGGTTACCAGTCCGCGCCCGTGGTTTTTGCCGAGGGCGACCACTGGTCGGGCTTTCGCCCCGACAAGATCAAGGCGCTGACGGCGGCCGCTCGAGAGTCGGCGGCTGTCACAGCGTGACGGTGAACGGGGCCGGGCGGCGCCTGCGGCATCGCCCGGCCCCGTCCGGAGCCCTTCACAGATCGGCAGGCCTCGGATGGCAAAGCTCGTCTACTTTTCATCGGCGACGAACAACACCGAAAGATTCGTCAAGAAGCTGGGCATGCCCGCGTGCCGCATTCCGCTGCGCCCGAAGGAAGGGCCGCTCCGCGTAGACGAGGAGTACGTCCTCGTCGTCCCCACATACGGAGGGGGCAACGCCAAGGGCGCTGTCCCCAAACAGGTCATCAAGTTCCTCAACGACGAACACAACCGCTCCCTCATCCGCGGCGTGATCTCGGGGGGAAACATGAATTTCGGCGCGGCCTACGGCTTGGCCGGCGACATCGTCGCCGCCAAATGCCACGTGCCGCACATGTACAGATTCGAATTGCTCGGGACGCCCTTGGACGTGGCCCGGGTTCGCGAAGGTTTGGAGAAGTTTTGGCAGCAAGCACGTTGACGGACACGGGCGAGGAGAGCTACGAGGACCCGAATCTCGACTACCACGCCCTGAATGCCAAGCTCAACCTCTACGACGCCGACGGCCTCATCCAGTTCGACGCCGACAGGGCCGCGGCGCGCCAGTACTTCCTCCAGCACGTCAACAAGAACACCGTCTACTTCCACGACCTCGAAGAGAAGATGGAGTACCTCGTCAAGGAGGGGTATTACGAGAAAGAGGTGCTCGACCAGTACCCCTTCGACTTCGTCAAGTCGCTCTACAAGGCGGCCTACGCGAAAAAGTTCCGCTTTCCGACTTTCCTGGGCGCCTTCAAGTACTACACGTCCTACACGCTCAAGACCTTCGACGGCACCCGCTACCTCGAGCGCTATGAGGACCGCGTGTGCATGGTGGCTCTCACGCTCGCCCGCGGCGACCAAGATCTCGCCGTCGACCTCATGGAAGAGATCATCTCGGGGCGCTTCCAGCCCGCGACCCCCACATTCCTCAACGCGGGCAAGGCCGCCCGCGGCGAGCTCGTCTCCTGCTTCCTCCTGCGCATCGAGGACAACATGGAGTCGATCGCCCGCGGCATCAACTCCGCGCTCCAGCTGTCCAAGCGCGGCGGCGGCGTCGCCCTCAACCTGTCGAACCTGCGCGAGCTCGGCGCCCCGATCAAGAGAATCCAGAACCAGTCCTCGGGCGTCAACCCCGTCATGAAGCTCCTCGAGGACTCCTTCTCCTACGCCAACCAACTGGGCGCGCGCCAGGGCGCCGGAGCCGTCTACCTCCACGCCCACCACCCGGACATCTTGCGCTTCCTCGACACCAAGCGCGAGAACGCGGATGAGAAGATCCGAATCAAGACTCTCTCCCTCGGCGTCGTCATCCCGGATATCACGTTCGAGCTGGCGAAGAACAACGAGGACATGTACCTCTTCAGCCCCTACGACGTCGAACGGGTCTACGGCGTGCCCTTCACGGAGATCTCCGTGAGCGAGAAGTACCGCGAGATGGTCGATGACAAGCGCATCCGCAAATCGAAGATCAACGCCCGCGCGTTCTTCCAGACCCTCTCGGAGATCCAGTTCGAATCCGGGTACCCGTACATCGTCTTCGAGGACACAGTGAACGCGGCGAACCCGATCAAGGGCAAGGTCACGATGTCGAACCTGTGCTCGGAGATCCTCCAGGTTTCCGAGGCTTCCGAGTACAACCCGGACCTTTCGTACGCGCACGTGGGCAAGGACATCTCGTGCAACCTGGGGTCGATGAACATCGCCAAGGCCATGGACTCGCCCGACCTCGGCAAGACGGTCGAGACCGCCGTGCGCGCCCTCACCGCCGTTTCGGACATGACGGACATCCGCTCGGTTCCCTCCATCGAGCGCGGGAACGCCATGAGCCACTCCATCGGCCTAGGCCAAATGAATCTGCACGGCTACCTCGGCCGCGAGCGAGTCTTCTACGGCTCCGAGGAAGGCCTCGATTTCACGAACATGTACTTCTACACGGTGCTGTTCCACGCGATCCGCGCCTCGATGGAGATCGCGCGCGAGCGCGGAGAGCGCTTCGCCGGATTCGAGGATTCGACGTACGCCACGGGCGAGTTCTTTGACAAGTACGTCGAGGGCGCGTGGGAGCCGACGACGCCGAAGGTGCGCGAGCTGTTCGCAAACGTCCACATCCCGACCAGCGAGGACTGGGCGGCGCTGCGCGAGGACGTCCGGCGGTACGGCATGTACAACCAGAACCTTCAGGCGGTTCCGCCGACGGGATCGATCTCGTACATCAACCATTCGACGTCGTCGATCCATCCCATCGTCTCCAAGATCGAAATCCGCAAGGAAGGAAAGATCGGGAGGGTCTACTATCCGGCGCCCTACATGACGAACGACAACCTGGAGTACTACCAGGACGCCTACGAAATCGGCCCCGAAAAGATCATCGACACCTATGCGGCAGCGACCCAGCACGTGGATCAGGGGCTCTCGCTCACGCTGTTCTACCCGGACACCGTGACCACGCGCGACGTCAACCGCAACTACATCTACGCCTGGCGCAAGGGCATCAAGACGCTCTACTACATGCGAATCCGCCAGCAGGCGCTCGAGGGCACGGAGGTCGCCGGCTGCGTCTCGTGCATGCTGTGACCGTCGCGGCACGGAGGTCGCCGGCTGCGTCTCGTGCATGCTGGACGTGCCCCGACGACCTGCCTGGGTCCGCTCTGGCTGTTGCCTCTGCCTCGTATGGGCGCTCGCCGCGGTCGTCTCGCCAGTAGATTCTCAGGGCTATATCTCCGTTTCGTATGGACGGCTCGCCGACTCTGCTAAGACCGGGCGAGCCTTGCTCTCTGCCGTTGAGCGTTTCGGTTGAAGTGCGCGAAGGTGTTGGCGGCTTCTTGTGCTGTCAATCGGCGCGGAGAACACAGGTAATCGGCGCGGAGAACACAGGTAATCGGCGCGGAGAACACAGGATGAGCGGCTGGTTAGCGGGGTCTGGCAGCACGAAAGACGGCCTCCAAGCAAGGAGGCCGTCAGAACATTGATTGCAGCTTAATTGTTGGATTCAGCGCGTTTCCCAGTCTCCGACGACGGAGGAACACTGCTGCTTGCTGTCTTCTTGGCTCTGCGTCTCCGTGCCTCTGCAAGCTGCTCGCGTGCGGATTTGGTCGCTGGGACGACAGGGACAAGCCGCAGAGTAGAACTTCCAAAGCTGGTAGGTATAAGTTCAAATGTTGGTGCGGTTGACATAATTCGCTCCTTATTTTAAACGCGCAATCTAGCTCGCCAATCGTCGAGAAGACTGCCGAATTCGCTTCGCCGAGTTATTGCTCTGCGCAGTTACTAGTATGCCATTTTGAAGGAGTGAACAAGGAGCACCCCATTCTCTTCGTTTCTGCTGCGAAGGCGGATTGAATCGCCAATGTGTTAGTCGGTAGTCTGAAAGACATGTCTTAAATCCAAAACTATGGATGTGGTATAGTTATGTCCGTTACCTACATCAAAACAGGGGGTCTGAATGGGCGCTGGTTTTCTACATGCCTTTCTCGACGAAAGCTATGGGGCGGACCATTACTACATGGCTGCTGTCGTCGTTGACGATCCGGAATATAGAAAGTTGTACGATGGACTGGATCGAGTGGCTTCGACGGCGCATGAGCAGTTCAACGTCGATCCTGACGTTGAGTTCCACGCTCACGACATAATGCAAGGACGCAAATCGTGGGAGTGTTTTCGCGGGCAGGTCCATGAAGCCGTTGCTTTATATCGGGCTGCTGCCCGCGCCGTACGTGAGTCCGGGGCGCTGTTGACAATCGAAGGGTTCATGAACCTGAACCATCGCGTTCGGGGCGTGCAGATCGAGCTGCTCGGACAATTCTTCGCGAATTCGGTTCGCTCCAAGATCGAAAGTGGTTGCCCTAAACAAGCTCGGGGCCCCTTAGGCCCCCGGCAGTCAACGCCCCGACCTGCGGTTCGTCGTGCTTCTAGTTTAGTGCGTCCCTTCATTCTCATGTAGGAAACATGTCTCTTGTCATAAGACAAACGTTGCCCACCGACTGACAGCATCCTGCCGCGCGGACGGCTCAAATGGCGAGCCGGGCGATGGCGCGGCGATGCGCGTCGAGCAAACTTGCTCAATGGGCCGCCTCAGCAGTTCGTGAAAACCCGGCTCATGAAAACCCGGCCTTGACTGCTCATGAAAACCCGGCTCTTGAGAACCCGTCGATTTCACCGACAGGCCAGGGCAGCCTCTTTTGCGAGCAGACCCAACGCCGATATGCTGAACACGTGATCGAATTCGAGTCCGTCGGAAAGACGTATCCCGGCGGCGCGGTTGCCGTGGAGAGCTTCACGTACACGGTGCCGAAACATCGAACCGTCGTGCTCGTCGGCTCGTCCGGCTCAGGCAAGACAACGCTGCTGCGCATGGTCAACCGCATGGTCGACCCGACGTCGGGAAGGGTGCTCATCGACGGCGTCGACGTGCGCGAAGCCGATCCCGTCAAACTCCGTCGATCCATCGGATACGTGCTTCAAGACGGCGGGCTCCTTCCGCATCGCACCGTCGCGGACAATGTCGCCACCGTGCCGATCCTCAACGGCACGCCAAGGCGCGAGGCCCGATCCGCGGCGCTGGAGCTTCTCGAACGGGTGGGGCTCGACCCGGAGCTCGGCGCCCGCTACCCGGCTCAGCTTTCCGGGGGCCAACGCCAGCGTGTGGGCGTGGCGCGGGCTCTGGCCGCCGAGCCCGAGATCCTGCTCATGGACGAGCCCTTCGGCGCCGTCGACCCCATCGTTCGCCGCGAGCTTCAGGACGAGCTCGTGCGTCTGCAAGGGGAGATCGGCAAAACGGTCGTCTTCGTGACGCACGACGTCGAAGAGGCGTTCCGCCTGTGCGACGAAGTCGTCGTGCTCGGCGAGGGCGGAAAAATCGCGCAGAGCGGCACGCCGGAAGAGATTCTGGCCGCTCCGGCAAGCGACTTCGTGCGCACCTTCGTCGGCGGGACGAAGTCCAACCAAACGCTGCGCGTGCGCCAGGTCGCCGGGCGCAACGTCGTCGTCGGCGAGGACGGACGCCAGGTGGGGGTCATTGAAGGGTTTGACGGCCTTGTCGGCGGCAAAGGCGCGAGGGACGACGACGCCCGGGAGCAGAGCTCCCGAGGACGGGAGGCGCAGCCCCGCCTGCCGCATGCCCTGGACGCCGCTCGGAGTTCTCTGCGCAAGGCGAAGGCGCGGTGGAGGCTCGGAGGCAAATCCGGCGACTCTGCTGAAGGCGGCCCGGTGTGAGCTGGCTGAGCGAGAACTGGCGGTGGGTCGGCGAACTTCTGCGGGCGCACCTGTTCATCGCGCTTCCGGCGACGGCCCTGGCCGTCTTGGTGTCTGTTCCGATCGGCCGCTTCGCGCATCGCTTCCCCAAGGTCGGCGGCGTCATCCTCTCCGGCGCCACGCTGACGTACGCGATCCCTTCGCTGCCGCTGCTCGTGGCCGTGCCGCTCGTCATCGGAACGCCCCTGCGTTCGCCGCTGACCATCATCGCGGCTCTCGGCCTGTACGGCATGGCCCTTCTTGTGAGGACGGCCAGCGACGCCTTCTCCTCGGTGGACCAGACCGTGATCGACGGCGCGACGGCGGTGGGGCATTCGCGCAGGACGCTCCTGTGGACGGTCGAGCTTCCGCTCGCGGTGCCCGTGCTCGTCTCGGGAATCAGGGTCGTCGCCGTCTCTACGGTGGGGCTTGTGACGATCGGGGCGCTCGTGGGAATTCCGAGCGTCGGCACGCTCCTGACCGACGGTTTCCAGCGGGGGATAACGGCCGAGGTCGTGACGGGGGTCGTCGCGACGGTCGCTCTGGCGCTCGCGGTCGACGGGCTCGTCGTCCTGCTCGGCAGGCTTCTCACGCCGTGGACGAGGGCCGGCAAGGCCCCCGGCGCGAAGGGGGAGCAGGCGTGAACTATTTCCTCTCGGCCCTCAGATGGCTTGCCGACTCGGCCAACTGGCGGGGCCCGTCCGGCATCGGCGCGAGGCTCCTCGAGCATGTGATCCTCACTCTCGGCGTCGTCGGGATCGCCGCCGCGATCGCCCTGCCGATCGGGATCGTCGTCGGCCACACGAGGCGGGGCGCGGGCTTCGTCGGCGCCGTCGTCGGCTCCGCGCGGTCGATCCCGACCCTCGGCCTGTTGACGATTTTCGGTTTGATCTTCGGGATCGGGCTCGACGCGCCGATCATCGCGCTCGTCATCCTGGCGATTCCCTCGCTTCTGGCGGGCGCCTATTCGGGGATCCAAGCCATCGACCCCGCCGTGCCCGCAGCTGCGACGGCGATAGGGATGAGCCCCGCCCAAGTGGTCTTCCGCGTGGAGCTGCCGCTGGCTCTGCCCGTCATCGTGGGCGGACTGCGCGCGACAGTGCTCCAGGTGGTGTCCACGGCGACGCTCGCCGCATACGTCGCGGACTGGGGCCTCGGCCGCTTCCTCTTCGCGGGCTTGCGGTCCCACAATTACCCGTTGATGCTCGGTGGATCGCTCGCAGTCATCGCCCTCGCGATCGTGTGCGAATTGCTCCTGTCCGCTCTGCAGCGGGCAACCGCGCGCCGCGCCGCGCCCGCCCACGCCGCTTCGAAGGAGTGACATTGTCTTTCATCGCACGCATTCTCCGAAGGGTCGCCGCGAAGGGCGGCCTCAGGCGCCTCCGCTTGGAAGAAAGCCGCTTCGCGGGCGCCGTGCAAGCCGCGTCCGCCGAACGGGCTCAGGCGACGCCCATGCTTGGCTCCCACGCGATGTCCG
>ERZ773083.403-NODE-403-length-36306-cov-5.205318_pt1 | contig 36306 bp, 28 predicted proteins | sample MGYA00511465_ERZ773083 | MGnify/ENA primary metagenome ERZ773083 (study PRJEB29015, sample SAMEA2738001) | human oral metagenome | biome: human oral; feature: human-associated habitat; material: dental | place: China | collected 2060 ... | reverse complement strand
CCATGAAGAAGCATTTACCGAAGACTATATAAAGGCTGTAAGTGCTTACAGAAAGACATTCCCCTCTAAGCAGGATGTACTTGAGAATACTCCGGATCCTGCTGTAAGAGAGATGATGCTTCGTATGGAACAGCTCGGTATAGATACAACATTTGACAGATTTGATAAGCAACAACCTCAATGTGCTTTCGGAATGACGGGCGTATGCTGTAAGATCTGTAATATGGGACCTTGTAAAGTTACTCCCAAAAGCCCTAAGGGTATCTGCGGTGCGGATGCGGATCTGATAGTGGCAAGAAATCTTCTCAGAAGTGCAGCTGCCGGTGTTGCTCAGCACGGTATGCACGGAAGAGAGATCATACTTAATCTGAAATGGGCGGCACAGGGTAAACTTAAAGTTTCGATAGACGGAGAACAAAAAATCAGGGCAATGGCAAAGGCTTTTAATATACCTACAAAACACAGGCAGTTAAAGAGTATAGCTATAGACCTTGCAGATGTATTGCTTGAGGATATGTCAAGAACTGAACCGGATACATTTAAGACTATAGAAGCCTGTGCCAATGAAGAAAGAAAAAAGGTTTGGAAAGATCTGGATATAATACCTATAAGTGCTTACCATGAAGTATTCGAGGCGTATCATAAGACCGGAGTGGGTACGGACGGAGACTGGGAATCTACCATGAAGCAATTTTTGCGTTGCGGTTTGGCATTTACTTTTTCAGGAGTGGTGGCTACTTCTATTGCCACCGACTGCTTGCTGGGAGTGGGAGACAGAGTTACCTCCAAAGTCAATGTGGGAGCATTAAAAAAAGGATATGTAAATATAGCGGTACATGGACATTTGCCCATGCTTGTAAGAGAAATAGTTAAGACCGGACAGTCAAAGAAGTATGTAGAATTGGCAAAGTCAAAAGGAGCCAAGGGAATATGTTTTTACGGTATATGCTGTTCGGGACTTTCCGCCATGTATAGATATGACGGAGTAATACCTTTGTCCAATGCAGTAGGAGCGGAGCTTGTGCTTGGAACGGGAGCTTTGGATCTTTGGGTAGCGGATGTTCAGGATGTATTTCCAGCAATCATGGATGTTGCAAGATGTTTTAGAACTACCGTGGTAACAACCAGTGATTCGGCAAGGCTTCCCGGGGCTGAGCATATAGGTTACGATCATCACCACTCCAATATAGAAGAAACTAAAGAAATTGCTCAAAAAATCATAGAAAGAGCCATAGAAAGTTATGAAAGCAGAAAGGGTATACCGGTATTCATACCGCAGTATGAGGTGGATGCGGAAGTAGGTTTTTCCTTTGAGTACCTTTCAAAGTACTACGGAAGTATGCAACCCCTTGCAGATGCACTAAAAAGCGGAACTATAAGAGGAATAGTCAATCTTGTAGGTTGCAATAACCCCAGAGTTACCTATGAGAAGGCTATTATTGATGTTGCAGATGTGCTTTTGAGAAACAATATTTTGATTTTGACTAACGGCTGTGCCTCTTTTCCTCTCTTAAAGATGGGGTATTGCCAGACAAGTGAGCTTGCATACTCAAAGTGTGGCGACAGTTTAAGAAAATTCCTTGAAAAAGACAATATGCCGCCTGTAATGCATGTGGGTGAATGTATAGATAATACCCGTTCTTCAGCTATTTTCGGAGCAATAGCCGCTTTGCACGGTAAGGACTTAAAAGATATGCCCTATGCTTTTTCATCTCCGGAATGGTCTAATGAAAAAGGTATCAATGCTGCTTTAGGTTTCAGGTTGCATGGGCTTAATTCTTATCACTGTGTGGAAGCACCTATACACGGCTCACCCAAAACTGTGGAGTTCTTAAAAGAAAGTACAAGAAAGACCTTAGGTTCCGTTATGTATGTGGATGTTGATCCTAAGTCGCTTGGTGAAAAGATAGTTGAGGATATAAAAGAAAAAAGAAGGAAACTTTCATGGGTTGAATAGTTAAGATGCAATAAAAGTTGCTTCCACACACTTCTCATCCCCCTTCCCCTTAGCGGCATAAATAATTATAAATTATATCTAATCACTGCTAATTACCTGTACTGTTCATATTTTTTGTAACAGTAGTGTAGTGGGAGATTCAAAACCTATAATTGTTTATGTTGCTAAGCTGTATCTTAAAAATTAAAATTGCATAATACTTTTTTTTAATAAAATATCCTAGCCTCACTGTAAAGTGTCGCTTTTCCGCTTATCAAAACTCTCTCACCCTTATCCTTACAATACACTATTCCACCCCTTGGAGAAGCCTGATATGCAACCATCTCTTCTTTTCCCAGTACCTTCGCCCAATAGGGAATAAAATTACAATGAGCAGAGCCACAGACCGGATCCTCATTTACATTGATTTTAGGGAAAAATGTTCTTGATACAAAGTCATATTCTTTTGACCTTGCTGTAATAAAAAGCCCCAGTCCCTCAGATACATTGGCAATATCTGAAAAATCAGGTTCAAAGTTAAACACATCTTCTTCCTTATCAAGCACCAGCATAAGATCTCTTCCGATATAGGCTTTTGCCTCCAAACCTTTTACAGCCTTTCTCATTACATCGGTAAATTCGATTTCCTTCGGCATGCGGGCCGGAAAGTCCATTTCAAATAAATCACCTGATTTTTTAACGATCAAATCTCCACTCATTGAAGAAAATACAAACTTTTCTGCCGAACTGTCCACAAAGTTTGCAAGTACATAGGCACTGCCCAAAGTTGCGTGTCCGCAAAGATCAATTTCATTTCCCGGTGTAAACCATCTGATATGGTACTTATCACCTTCTTTTACTATAAACGCCGTCTCCGAAAGGTTATTCTCTATTGCAATCTTTTGCATAATATTATCATCAAGCCACTTATCCAGCACACAAACTGCTGCCGGATTACCGCTAAAAACCTTATCTGTAAATGCATCCACAACATATTGTTTCATTCTTACTACCTCACTATATAACTTTTATAATCCTACTTTATTTATATCATAGCTACGAATAATTAGGCTGTATCTTAAAACTTAAAATTGCATAATGCCTTGTTTTTTAATAAAATATCTTTCAATGAAATAAAGCATTTATGCAAGTTGGCAACAAGATATGCCAAATCAGCAAAGCCTTTTCTTGTCTTTATTTACTCTGCGATAGTATTTATTTTCTCAACTATACAAGACGAAAACATCAACTATAGTTCTATCTTATGTAGTGTACTTTTAAAGCCGGCAAATTTCCCTTCTGTTTTCTTCCTCCATAGTTTTGTAAAATCAAAACCTGACTTTTCTAAATATTTTCCTAAATCAAAACAATTATTAAAATCTCTCTTAAACTCTTTTTGTGAAGAACTGCCAAGTATTTCTGTTATATTTTTTATATTACAACTTCTCAACAATTCATCCTCTAAATTATAAACCTGAGGAATACATAGGACATCTTTTATATTTGAGCAGCTTGATAAAAATTTTATGTTACTATCCAAAATACCTGTATTCATAGTGTCTGTATCAAAAATTAAAATTACTATTGTATTATTTTTTAATTTCCTTGTGTAACTATGTGTTATTCTTTTTTCTACCACATTAAGAACTTCTATCTTCCCTGATTGTATATGCTTAAAATCTCTACTCAAAACTGCTACTAATTTTCTTTCATTTTCTCCCTCAACATAATATTGATATATGGGTTTCATTAAAATCTATCTCCTTAACTTTCCAGTTCATGTAATAATTCAACTTTAGGAGCTATACCAAAAAGATCATTATCTGTAGCACTCCTTATAGACTCAGTCGGTTTTTTTAATTTATCAGAGGCAGATTCACATGTAATAAATGTTTCATTGTCTATATTATTTTTTCTCATAAATAAAAATGAATGTTTAGGAAGATCCATATCTGCAATATCTAAGTTATGAGATGTAAAAAACAACTGCTCTCCATCACCTAATTTTGATATCATAACGGATAATAGCGTCTTTTCTATATCACTGTGTATATATGAAAATTTCTCATCACAATAATAAAATCCATTTCTGTGTTCTATTAGTGCTGTCAGTAAATCAGCAACATCTATACCTGCTTTTGTTCCGCTTGATAAGATATTATTATTATCTATTATGGCTCCATCCTGTATGACCAGTTTTTTATTACATGTGATTATAGCATATGTATTTTCTATCTCATCTATATTCGTGATATCTAATATAGAATTATCCAATGTCATAAGTATATTTTTTAACACTTTTAAATATAGTTCATTTTCAAGATCTCCAATTTCTAAATCACTACTTCTATCATGAATAGCATAATGAGAATCTACAGGATAAGTAAAATACCAACCAAATTGCGGAATCTCCGATAATGCATCAACCCCCTTAAATTCTGTAGAATTCATTAGTCTTTTTGAACATTTTTCATAACTATCTCCGGATAATATATTCTCTTTCCTTACAGATATATTGCATTTCTCAAGCAAATACTCATTTTTTCCTTCGGGTGGAATAATCACGTCCAACCTAAACAATCGCTTGCCGTCAGGGATGAAATCTATTGAAAAACGAGTCTCCTTTTTTATATCTGCTATTCTATCAGATATGCGCATAATCTCTTTTCTGTATATAAAACCAAATATACTCATAAGCACTTTACCAAAAGATGTTTTGCCGCTTGCATTAGTTCCCATTATTATATTGACTTTTTTATATCTGAAATTTGTATAATTTGGAAGAAATTCATTTTCTATTGTTGTATTTACTATTTTCTTGGGATATGACATATTAATATGAAAATCTCTAAAAGAACAAAGGTTGTCTAATTTTATATCCATAATTATCATATTGTACCTCCTATAATTACTTCCATTTATCAGAAGTAATTATAGTTAGTATAACACATCTATTATAAAACTCAATAAATAACACCATAAATTAATATTTCAAATTTCCCACAGCAAAAAAGGAAACTGTATATTGAATTTTCAATATTTAAACTAACAAAATATTGATTTATGCTGTTTTGTGATGTGAATGCAGTTCATTCTATAGATATTTTAGTGTTCTTTATTCATAATAAAACACAAAAGTAGATATTTACTTATAACTTAATCTAATATCTCTTCAATATTTGTCATCAACACAGCTATTAATATAATAAGAGAATGATAAAAAATTTTCTCTAAAGGCTTCTGTATCTCATTGTATATATCTATTTCTACCTATAAAAATGTTACTAAGCTTATATATCATGAGTCAGATTGCTTAATCGGTTTGAAAATATACAGCACGAAATATGACACAAAAAACAAAAAAGCCTTGAAACTCAAGACTTTTTAACTGGAGATGACGGGAGTTGAACCCGTGTCCAAAAAACAATTCCTTGTTCTTCTACTATCATAGTGAATTTATATACATTCCCTCCGTCCAAGGGCAATTCACAGTCCTTGGAGTTTAGTAGCTTCATAGTACATCTATATGCTCAAAGCTTTGCATATAAGGTTTCTCACAGATTTGACACCGGTTATTTAAGTTGTGAGTGCCTTAAAGCCGATGGCTGCCCTTAGGCAGCTAATGCGAAGTTTTCTTCAGCGTTTATATTTATTTTTGCCATTTAACGCATCGCATACGGATAGCTTCACCAACTGCATGTTCCCTGTCGAAACCGGTACATCCCCTTGGTATGAGTAAAACTGTAAGCCGAATTCTGTATCTGATAATCATCTATCTGATTTAAGCGTTACCGCTTAACTTAAGCAACCCACCTGAATAAAAGTCGGGCCGACTGTAATTCTGTTCGGTCTTGCCTCGGATGGGGTTTACATGGCAGGTTAAGTTACCTTAACCTCGGTGGTCTCTTACACCACCTTTTCAACCTTACCATTTAATATGGCGGTAATTTTCTGTTGCACTTTCCTTGAAGTCGCCTTCACCGGACGTTATCCGGCATCCTGCCCTGTGAGGTTCGGACTTTCCTCAATTATACCCTTTCGTCATGTATAACTGCGATTATCTGTTTTGCTCATGTCTTAATATTATACTATATTTTTACAGAAAATAAAGTAAACATTTTCTTACGCTATTCTATCGGGAAATGTAATATCTTCTTCGAAAATATTGAAAGCCTTATCCATATCCCTTAATCTTTGTGCCATATCAGCTATAAATATATGCTCCAAGCCGTAATGCCCGGCATCTATCGTAGCCACTCCAAGCTCTAAGGCATCAATAGCGTCATGATGGGAAATATCTCCGCTTATAAGCAAAGAAGCCGCCTTTTCATAAGCCGCCTTATACATACCCCTACCGGAGCCCGGTGATATGGCAATACGACTTATTAATCTATCCTCTCCACCGTCAAATACTCTAAGGTGCGGCAATTTGAATCTTTCTTTTACAAGTTTGGCAATTTCAGATATTTTTAGGGGCTTTTCCAAATCACAGACCTTTCCTATACCTACATCCTCATCTTCCATACTTGAGGTCTTTTCCAAAGGCTCTCCCCTAAGTTCTATCCTTTCTGCCACCAAATCGGACATACAGCCTGCGGCTATATCATAGTTGGTATGCAGAGCTATGTAAGAAATATCATTTTTTATAAGGGATAGAAGCCTTTTTCCTACACTTGTTTCATCTGTAACATTTTTTATAGGAGAAAATATCAGCGGATGGTGGCTTACTATCAAATCAGCCTTAAGGCTTATAGCCTTTTCTATAAGTTTTTCGCTTAAATCAAGGCATACGACTATATTTTTTACTTCCTTTTCGCTACTTCCGGCAAGCAGTCCTACATTATCCCAAGACATAGCCAGCTCCTTGGGCATCGCCTTCAGTAAATTATCCAAGATATCATTGCATTTCATACAGCGCCTCCTTTATAATTCTTAGTTTTAAACTTAGGCTTTCCTCATCCGCCTTGCTTTTCAAGCCTTTGATTATATTTTCGTATTTTTTTTCTTCTTTCAGCAAGTATTCATAAAGCACTCTGTCCTTATTTTTTATAAGGTAATAGCCGAAAGTATCATAAAGTTCATACTTATCCGCTTTATAATCAGGCTTAAAGTCAGGATCATATACAGCCTTTATAACAGTATAAAATTTACCGCCGCATTTAAGCATAAACTCCTTAAGTACTTTATAATTCTTTGTTCTAAGATATGCCCTGAACTCACTTAACTTTGAGTGCGGAGACAGTATGTACTCTATATCCTTAGTCCGCAAATGCTCACCTGCGGATAAAATATCTCTGATCAGCTCGCCTCCCATACCTGCTATAATCACCGTATCAAACTCGCCTGCCTTCATAGCCTGCAATCCGTTGGACAGCCTTGTTTCTATCTTTTCATCACAGCTGTAGGCAGCTATATTTTCCTTGGCTGTAAGCAAAGGTCCTTCTTTTATATCACAGGCATAGGCATAGTCTGCAATATTTTTTTGCACAAGGTATATAGGTATATAGGCGTGATCCGTACCTATATCCGCTACCTTAGCACCTTTTTTTACTTCATTTGCTATCAGTTTCAGTCTTTTTGATAAATTAATATACATAATCACCTAATCTATTGAGATACCCTCTTTTTTTAATTTTGACTGCTCATGTATGATTTTTTGCAGCTGCACTATATCGGTAGAATGTTTACTGAGTTCATCAAGCCTTGCCTGCCTGAGTTTTAAAATATTTTCCTCTGCAATCTTCTTCTTTTCAGATAAATTTATCTCATCCGAAAGACTTGCTGTAAATAATCCTGATATATTATCATAATTTTCCGTATCAGCATACTCATTTATAATACTTTCTAAGGGCATATTAAGGGCTGATTTTTCATATATTTTAAGTAAAATTTCTTTATACAGCTCATTTGAAAAATCATCCGGCGAAAGGTACTTTCTGATTTTTTCAATATAAGAGCTATCCTCTATCATAATTATTAAAAGAAGTCTTTGGCACTTAAGTACAGGATCTTCTTTTTTCTTTCTTGTACTGTTATAGAAAGTCTTCTTTTCCCTTTTAATACTTACACCGCCCATTATACTTAAAACCAAAGCTTTCATTTCTTCATAATTGATTATATGCTCCTTGCATACTGCCTGTATGTAATTATCCCTTTCCAAGCCGACATTAAATTCTGCCAATTTTTTTGCCGTTTCTTTGTAAAATTCTGTCTTTTGCTCAGGATCTTCCATCTTAAACTGCTGTTTTAAAAGCTCTATTTCCCACATAAAGGCATTTTTAGCATTTTTTATTCTCTTTTCAAACTCTTCTTTTGAGGTATTTTTGATAAACTCATCCGGATCCTTATAAGGTTTCATATTAAGCACTAAAACGGCAATCCCTGCCTCTCTTAATATTCCTATAGTCTTTTTGCTTGCGTTTATTCCGGCATTGTCGCTGTCCATACTAAGTACCACCCTTTTAACATATCGTTTTAATATGTTTGCATGATTAGGGGTAAATGCCGTTCCGAGTGCTGCAATTGCATTGTTAAAACCTGCCTGATAAAGGCTTATTACATCCATATAGCCCTCGCAAAGTAAAACAAAATCCTGTCTTGAGCTTTTTGCAAAATTAAGCCCGTATAACTGCCTGCTTTTATCAAATATCATAGATTCAGATGAGTTGATATACTTTGGCAGTGCATCTCCCATTACTCTACCGCCAAAGCCTATCACCTTATTATGTATATCAAGTATGGGATACATAATACGATTCCAGAACCTGTCCTTAGCACCTCTTTCTTCTATTATCACCAGACCGCTTAACTTAAGTATGTCATCATCATAAGTTTTTTTCAAATACTTATATAAACTGTCGGGAGCCTTGGGAGAGTATCCCAGTCCGAACTGCCTTATGGTAGCATCACTGATACCTCTTTTATAAAGGTAATTTTTTGCAGTCTCATCTTTAAGCAGGCTGTGATAATAAAACTTTGCCGCCTCCTTATGTATCTCTAAAAGCCTTTGCTTAATATCTCTGTTCTTCTTTTCTTCCTTGTCATAGTCGGATTCCGGCAACTCCATACCAACTCTTGCCGCAAGGCTTTGCAAGGCTTCCTGAAAACTGTAATTCTCATACTTCATCACAAAGCCTATTACATTGCCTGAGGCACCGCAACCGAAGCAGGTATACATTTGCTTTCCCCCGCTTACAACAAAAGAAGGGGTTTTTTCATTATGAAAAGGGCAAAGCCCTACATAATTATTGCCCCTTTTTTGTATTCTGATATAGGAAGAGATAACATCTACTATATCATTTCTTTCACGCACTTCTTCAACAAGTTCTTCTTTATAATACATGCCTCCTCCTCATAATCTGTTACAGTTCAGGCAGCTCATTCATCTTCGTCAAAAAAAATAAAAATATTTAATCTTATTTATAAATTGGACGAAGATGAATGACGCATTACACTAGGCTACCTGAACTGTAATCATAATATTTTTACACCCTCCATGCTTTGGGTACAAATACCTCTTCAAATGTTTCTATCGCATACTGATCCGTCATTCCTGCTATATAATCGCAAACTACTCTGTCTTCTGACTGTTTATGCTCAGTTATATGTTTTTGATATTCTAAAGGCATCTTATCTATATGCTGCAAATAATAATGATAAAGCTCAGCCACAAGCTCCTTAGCCTTGCCTTCCTCAGACTTAGCCTTCTCATTCCTGTAAACATTATCAAACATCCACTTCCTAAGTCCCATCATTGCCTTAAGTACGGTATCCGACATGGTTATTTTATCTGCCTCCAGGCTGTTCATAATTACATCGGTAACCAGTGTATCAAGCCTCTTTCTTACACTGTCTCCCAAAACTTTCGTAAATTCTTTCGGTATCTGCTCTTCCGTAATTATCTTAGCCCTTATAGAGTCATCTATATCATGATTAATGTAGGCTATCTTGTCCGCCAGTCTTACAACATGACCTTCCAGTGTCGAAGGCTTATCAGCAGTTCCGTGATTTTTCATGCCGTCTCTTACTTCCCAAGTAAGATTAAGCCCCAGTCCTGCCTTTTCCAAAAACTCCACAACTCTCACACTTTGCTCATTATGCTTAAAGCCCTCTTTATACAGCTTGTTTAGGACTTCCTCCCCTGCATGACCGAAGGGAGTATGACCTAAATCATGCCCCAAAGCAATAGCCTCTGTAAGGTCTTCATTGAGCCTCAGTGCCTTTGCTATAGTTCTTGCTATCTGTGCCACCTCAAGGGTATGCGTAAGTCTTGTCCTGTAATGATCCTTCTCCGGCGCAAGGAAAACCTGAGTTTTGTGCTTAAGCCTTCTAAAAGCCTTACAATGAAGAATCCTATCCCTATCCCTTTGATATTCGGTTCTTATACTGCAAGACACTTCGTTTCTTACCCTACCCTTAGTCTCCTTACTCTTAGATGCAAACTTAGACAAATACAACTCTTCCCTTGCCTCAGCTTCCTCTCTGATAAACACAATACCACCTCCAAACCATAAACACAAACCTATAACAACAATCCTAATAAATTATAATTATACCGACACAACTGATACTTTTTAATATTACTACCTATCATCAAAAGAATTTGCATTAATAAGCAACTACACAACACAGTAAAATTAACTATCTTGCAAGGACAATCTGAAACCGCCGGCACTTGCTTTACCCAGCCCTAAGGTGAAGGGAAAATAAGTGCCGCTGCGAGGCTTTATTTATGGGAGTGTGTCCGAGGCAAGATAGTATTACTTGTATATGTTGTGTAACTCTTAACAAAGACTAATTACAAACTACTCCTCGCTGATCTCTTCCTTCCTGATTTCCTTTGTCCTTATTTCCTTACAGATCTGCTCTATAAACTCATCCAGACTCTTAACACCCTCATCTCCGGCAAATCTGCTTCTTACAGATACGGTAGCATCCGCCTCTTCTTTCTCACCTACTACGAGCATATAAGGAAGTCTTGCAAGTCTTGCCTCTCTTATCTTAAACCCTATCTTCTCATCCCTGTTATCAAGCTTGGCATCTATTCCGTTCTTTCTTAACTTATCCAAAACCTTATTCGCATAACCTATATACTTTTCTGAAATAGGCAGTACTCTTACCTGCTCCGGACATAACCATGTAGGGAATTTACCCATGTATTTTTCTATTAACCAGGCGAGAGTTCTCTCATAGCAACCTATTGAAGTTCTGTGTATAATATATGGACGAACTCTGTTGCCGTTTTGGTCTACATAATAAAGATCGAACTTATCTGCAATAGCACAGTCAAGCTGCACAGTAATCATAGTGTCTTCTTTACCGTATACATTCTTGGTCTGTATATCTATCTTAGGACCGTAGAATGCCGCTTCGCCTTCAGCTTCGGTAAACGGAAGTCCTTTTTCTATAAGTATATTTCTTAAAGTATTCTGTGTACTTTCCCAGTACTCATCATCACCTAAGTATTTTTCCTTATTTTCAGGATCCCACTTTGAAAGCCTGAAACTTACATCTTCCTTTAATCCCAAGGTATCAAGTACATAAAGTGCAAGTTCAAGCACCGACTTAAGCTCTTCACCCGTTTGCTCAGGGGTTACAACAAGATGTGCTTCACTTATGGTAAACTGTCTTACTCTGGTAAGTCCGTGCATCTCTCCTGAGTCTTCGTTTCTAAAAAGAATGGAAGTCTCAGCCATTCTGTAAGGCAGGTCTCTGTAGGACTTTTGTGTATTCTTATAAGCATAGTACTGGAAAGGACAGGTCATAGGTCTTAAGGCAAATACTTCCTTATCTTTTTCCTCATCTCCTAAAATAAACATACCTTCCTTGTAGTGATCCCAATGCCCTGATATCTTATAAAGATCGGACTTTGCCAAAAGCGGAGTTTTGGTTCTTACATAGCCCCACTCATTATCCTCCAGATCCTCTATCCATCTTTGTAATTTGTTGATCATCTTTGTTCCGTTGGGAAGAAAGATAGGAAGACCTTGACCTATAACATCAACTGTGGTGAAAAGTTCCATTTCCCTACCGAGCTTGTTATGGTCTCTTTTCTTGATCTCTTCCAAATATTTAAGATAATCTTCAAGCTCTTCTTTTTTATTAAATGCGGTTCCGTATATACGCTGTAATTGCGGTCTTGAAGAATCACCCCTCCAGTATGCCATTGATGAGGATATAAGCTTAAAAGCTTTTAAGCCCTTGGTTGAAGGAATATGGAAACCTGCACAAAGATCTGTAAACTCTCCCTGTTTATAGAAAGATATTATCGCATCCTCAGGCAGATCGTTAATAAGCTCGACCTTATAAGGCTCGTTCTTTTCCTCCATAAACTTTATGGCTTCCTGTCTGGGAAGTTCAAAACGCTCTATTTTCAGGTCTTCCTTGACGATTTTTTTCATTTCGGCTTCTATTTTATCAAGATCTTCTCTTGAGAAAGGCTCTCTTTCTATGTCATAATAAAAACCGTTGTCAATATATGGTCCTATTGCAAGCTTTGCATCAGGATACAGTCTTTTAACCGCCTGTGCAAGCACATGTGAGCCGGTATGTCTGATTGCGGCAAGTCCAAGCTCATCATTCGGTGTAAGTATCTGCAATTCACAGTCCTTATCAATTACTGTTCTAAGGTCAGCCTTTTCACCATTTACAAGTCCTCCGCAGCATACTCTTGCAAGTCCATCGCTTATATCCTTCGCAATGTCATATATGCTCATACTCTGCTCATATTCTTTTACTGTACCGTCTTTAAGTGTTATCTTCATAAATCTACCCCCTTATTATTTTCTTAGACTCATTTTTTCATAGGTCATTTGACACTATCTTATTTATTCGTAAATGCAAAAAAACCCGAACTAAATCCTTAGTTCAGGGACGATATTTACCGCGGTTCCACCCTAATTCAGGCTACTGCCTGCTGCTTAAGTGATTGTGACGTAATCAACGGGCTTGATTAGAGCCACTCGGAGTCGGTCTTCATATGCTTTGATTTAAGGATACTTCCAGCACTGTATCCCTCTCTGTGTCCTCTCTACATACTACTTTTCTCTTCAACGTTTTACTTTGGTATTTATTTGAAAATAGATTCTATCTCTAAAACCCAGTGCAGAAAAAGGGACTTGAACCCTCATGATATTGCTATCACACGGACCTGAACCGTGCGCGTCTGCCAATTCCGCCATTTCTGCGCAAACTGCTTTTAGCTTTTTTTGCTATATAACAGGATTTTACCCCCTATTATGTAAAAAGAACTGCTATATCTATAACAGTTCTTATGTTTAATGCGGGAAAAGGGACTTGAACCCTCACGATCGTACAATCACTAGATCCTTAGTCTAGCCTGTCTGCCAGTTCCAGCATCCCCGCATTTGACACGCTTAGTAATATAACACATCTGAAAGATAATTTCAAGTAGAAAATTAATTTTTTGTAAAAAAAGTTACAGTTCAGGTATTAGAGTTCAGATAGCTTAGATATAGACACATAATATAGCAAATGACGGCTTGCTGTAAAGTGTATATTATACATCTATATTTATAAGGTTACTGCCGACATTCATCTTAGTCTGATTTATAAATAAAATTTAAGCCTTTTTAGTTTTTAACAAAGATGAACTACCTGCCTAAGCTGTAACTAAAAAATGTCATAAAAAACTTCTATACTTTTAATCAATCTTACATTATAATCTAGGAGAATTATTTTAATTTTGTTTCTAACGGAGGTTTCATGAATAACAAAAACATCAAACATTTCTTAATATACTTGATAGCTGCTTTATTTTTATATTTCAGTTATGACATATTAAGTAATACTTTTTACCATATAGTTTACTATGTAATTAATGTTGATTATAATTGGCTTTCATCAAACGGCACTCAAGTTGAAGCTTACTCTTTATTAATCATGCTTCCCATCTATCTTTGTATATTTGTTAAGTGTTCTTACACTAAGGGAAGACTTATACATTCAAAGATAAAAGTAAACAGAGTACTTGCATGTATACTTCTTGTATTTACTGTAAACGGTATATCCGAACTTTGGTTCGATATAGCTAATACCTTTTTAAGTAATGTACCTATTTTTTCCGGAAGCTTGGAGTCATTTGACAATGCATTTGCATCACTGGATAGTGAAAGTTATATCTGGACTCTTATTGCCGTAATAATTGCAGGTCCTATAGTTGAAGAACTTTTATTTAGAGGCTTACTTATAAAAACCATATCAAAAATACTGCCTGAAAGCTTTGCTGTGATTATATCCGCTATACTCTTTGGACTATGGCATGGAATACTTGTTCAAGCAATATATACAGCTATTATGGGACTTATAGTAGGTTACGTATATATTAAAACCAAGTCCATCATATACCCTATAATTATACATGTAGGAAATAACTTTATAAACGGTTTCCCAACTTCATGGACTACTCCGGAATTTGAAACATTCCTAGGTAACTTTTCTATATTTTGTATAATTCCGGGGCTTGTAGTTTTGTATTTTGTATTTTATAAATATAAAGAGGAAGATAAAGAAATTTCCTTAGAATAGCATTATTATAGTTAAACTTTTTAGCTATAACCTTGCAGCTTAGCTTAAAAAGTCAAGCATAAAAAGGGGCTGCTGAAAAATAGAGATTATATGCAAGTTATAATGGCATCTTTCATAATGCCTCCATATACCTTTTATACAACTCTTAAAATGCAGCAGCCCCTTTTTAACAATTTCTTATATTTAATCTATAAAGCTGATATACAAAACTATACCTTAGCTCTTTGTATTCCTATAACCTTTACATTAACCTCTATAACCTCTAATCCGGTCATATTCTCTATTGCAAGCTTAACTTTATCCTGTATTTTCTGACTTACTGACGGTATATTGGTGTCATATAATACATTTATAGCCACATCAACTATTACATGATTTTCTATAACTTCAACCTTTACACCCTTTACGAGCTTTTTCATGCTTAATCTGCTTATAATATCACCGCTGATATCACCTGCCATACTTGCCACACCCTCAGTCTCAGTAGTTGCAAGACCTGCTATTACGGCAACGACCTCATCTGCAATCTTTACTTCTCCCAAAGTATTGTCTGACAAACTATGTGATTGTCTGCTCTTGTCCATGGTTTCTATCATACCTACCTCCTCGCTCAAAACATAATGCTTTAACCTTAAAAGTATAACAAACTTATCAACTTAAGTCCAGCATATCACAAATATCAACTTATTTATGATAAGGCTCATTATTTCTTATTCTATAAGAGCGGTAAATCTGTTCGCACAGTATTACTCTCATTAACTGATGAGGAAATGTCATATCCGAAAAGCTGAGTAAAACATCTGCCCTTTTTATCACCTCATCACACAGCCCTATAGAACCCCCTATTATAAATGTCATTCTCGAACCGGCACTTACTTCCCACTCTGCTAATTTTTGTGAAAACTCCACAGAACTTAACTTTTTTCCTTCTATAGCAAGTACTACTACAAAATCATTATCATTAAGTTTGGAAAGTAATCTCTTGCCCTCCGCAGCTTTTATTCTTCTGTCAATAGCCTCGGAAGCTTTTTCTACAGTTTTTTCATCTTTTACTTCAACAATCTCAAGCGAAGTATATCGTGTAAGTCTTTTCTTAAACTCGGATATAGCATCTTTGTAAAAACTTTCTTTTATGCTCCCTACTGCCAGTATCCTTATATTCATCTAATATCCGTTCCTTTGCCGAATTCAGCGTAAATAGTAGTCCCTTTACCCTACTCTTTTACTCTGAAATAATATCCGACTCCCCACTTTGTATGCACAAACCTGGTCTCACCGGTATTATTTTCTATCTTCTCTCTCAGTCTTCGCACATGCACATCTACAGTTCTAGCATCTCCTACCTCATGACCCGACTTTGCACCCCAAAGTTTAGACAAAAGCTGCTCTCTGCTGTATACCTTACCCGGATTACTTGCCAAAAATTCCAATATATCAAACTCTTTAGCTGTTAAATTAACCTCTTTACCATCTATAAGCACCCTTCTGCTGTCTATGTCTATCTGCATATTTCCGGCATTGATTACATTCTCTTCCTTGCTTTCCTTCCTTGACTTGTTATTCTGCCTTCTCATAATTGCCTTAATTCTTGCCTTTACTTCCAATATATTAAAAGGCTTGGTTATATAATCATCGGCACCGTACTCCAAGCCGAGTATTTTATCCATATCCGTACCCTTTGCCGTAAGCATGATAATAGGCATCTGAGAAAACTCTCTTATTGCCCTGCATACATCAAAACCTTCTATCTTAGGCAGCATTACATCTAAAAGTACTATATCATATTCATTCTTTTGAGCCAGTGCTAAAGCCTCTTCTCCGTCATAAGCACAGTCAACTTCCATACCGTCTTGCTCCAAACTAAACCTGATTCCTTTTACTATTAACTTTTCATCATCTACAACTAAAGCACGTGGCATATCATATCCTTCCCTTTAAAACTTATTCTACCTTGATATTATCTTTTATCTTATTAAAGGCACCCTGCTTTATCCCCGGAACCTTCATAATATCTTCTATGGCAGCAAACTTTCCGTTTTCTGTTCTATAATTTATTATATCTTCCGCCCTGCTGTCTCCTATACCTTTTAAGCTAAGAAGCTCTTCTTTAGAGGCGGTATTGATATTTATCCTGCTGTCGGCACTCACAACATTACCTGAACTTTCTGCAGCAATACCTTCATTTTGCGGCTTTAACCCCGCTGCCTCTTCTTTATCGGGGACATATATCTTCTCACCGTCCGAAAGCTCTTTGGCAAGGTTGAGATAGTCGGTGGCAGCATCTTCCATAAATCCACCGGCTTTTTCTATGGCTTCCACAACTCTTGCACCTTTTTCAAACTCATATACCGCAGGTGCATTCACCTGACCGCATACATGTACAAATATAGTCGATCCGCTCTCACTTGACGAAACCTCGACACTTGTCTCGGTCGCGCTCGCAAACTGTGACTCTTGCAGATAAGTCTCGCTTTCTTCAAGCATTACCTGTGTCTCTTTGCTGCAAGCACAAAACGTACACATAAAAAATATTGTAATTATAAAAATGCTCTTCTTCATAAAATCTCCTTGAAGAATAGCGTATAAGTCATGTGTATATTGTAACAAATAAAAGTCATAAACTAAAGGACTTTTTTTATATTAATTTGTGAATCGGTAGGATACACTTTTTAAAACCAATTATATATTTTTCTGTTTTTATTTGTTAGATTTGATAATTAAAAAATGTGATATCAAATTTTAAGTAAAAAAGGGCTTCCGCATTAATAATAAGCATATTTCATACAGTAATCTTTTACTAATATCTTACTATATATTATGTATTATTAATGCGACTGCCCCTTTTTAACAGTTTCATATTCCTATTTAACACTTCCCAACAATGTAACAACTATCGGTATTACAACCACAAACATCACGGTACTGACAGTAACCACATTGGTTGAAAATTCCACATCTCCATCACCCTGACTTGCCAATATAGGCAATACTGCAAGCGCAGGTGTCGCTGATTGGACAACAAATGTTTTGAATTCTGCACTCGGCATGTTTTTTGCGGTTAAAATAAGTATGGAATACATAATAACAGGTCCTAAAATAAATCTGCCTATCAATGTTACAATAGTATCTTTGTCCAGTGTTATAGTCTTAAGACCTGCCTTTGCAAGTACTATTCCTATATAGACAAGAGATAAAGGCGTCACTATATTGCCTATATATGTCAATGTATTCGTCGCATATTCAGGCATTTGAATTCGCAAAACCAAAAATAACAATGCAACCAAGAATCCCAAAAGAGGTGCCGGCAAAAGTTTTTTCCAATCAAACCTGGCAGCTTTGCTGCTTTTGCCTGATCTGCTGTCAGCTGTCATCAAATATACACCGAGAGTCCAGGTTGATATAGTATTGGTAATGTAATATACTAAAAAATATGAGATCACATCATTTCCGAACAGAGCAACATTAAGAGGTAGTCCTATAAAAATAGTATTCGCATTCACAAATGTATTGATCATTGTTCCTCTGCGTCCCGGTCTTACATTAAAGACTTTGACTGCTATAAAAGCTGCAATATAAGAGATACCAAATGCTGCAAATGTATACACCAATCCCTCTGAAAGACTAATAAGCTTATCTACAGTCAGGTATTTCATAACCGATACAAAAATCGAAGCCGGAAGTGCCATATTCATGATCAGGTGTGAGAGATCAGGCCCGAAACTATCCGAGAACCACCCACGAACCTGTAAATAATATCCGAGAATAATAATTACAATAATCGGAATAATACTCTGTATTGAGGTAATAAAGCTATTCATATTTCTCCTTTCCGGTATTCAGTTTCTATTTAAAGTATATGAAAACCGGACATAGTCCGGCTTCATATACTTTAATCAGTTATCTTATTATTGATACTTCGGATACCACTTCATTTCACGAACAGCCTTATCCATGTCCTTTTCCTCAGCACATGCAAGACCTTGTTCCTTAGCCATATTTGCTACCGCTTGTGCAACTTTCATAGAAACGTCCTCTACATATTTAAATGGTGGCAACACCGGTGCTCCCGGCTTACTCATATCAATAATTCCGCTTAATGAGTGAGCTGCCGCTCCTATCATTTCATCGGTTAAAAGAGCGGCTTCCGATGCCAGCATTCCAAGTCCGAGTCCCGGATATATTAAAGCATTATTTGCTTGACCTATAACATAGTCTACTCCTTTATATGAAACTGTATCTGAAGGAATACCTGTAGCTACGAAGACCTTACCGTCCGACCATGTGATCAGATCCTCGGCACTTGCCTCTGCTAACTTAGTAGGATTGGACAACGGGAATATCATCGGACGTTCGGTATTTTCACACATAGCTTCAACTATCTCTTTAGTGAAAGTATGTGGTTGAGTAGATGTTCCTACCAAAATAGTAGGTTTTACAGTTTTCACTACTTCCAAAAGATCCGTAAGCTTATCGGCATTAGCAAAATCACAACGTTTCTTGGCAAAAGGTTTTTGCTCCGGAGTAAGATCCTCCATATCATCGAACAGAAGTCCCTGTTTATCTACCATAAAGAAGTGCTTGTATGCCTCTTCCTCTGAAAGTCCCTTAGTCACCATCTCTCTATGTACACGGGATGCTATACCGGCACCTGCAGTTCCTCCGCCAAAACAAAGATAGGTCTGATCTGTTAAATTCTCACCTGTAACGGCGAGTGCACCGAATATACCTCCAAGTGTTACTATACCGGTACCTTGGATATCGTCATTAAATGTAGGTATCTTTTTACGATATTTTTCAAGAATATTCGCAGCATTGGATCGTCCGAAGTCTTCCCAGTGCAGATAAAGCTTAGGGAAAAGGCTTTCTGAGGTTTTTACAAATTGGTCGATAAAGTCATAATAACGATCTCCACGTACACGCTCATGACGATTTCCCAAATAATTAGGAGAATTGCGTAACTCCTCACGATTTGTTCCGGCGTCAATAACCAAAGGTAATACTTTTGAAGGATCTATACCTGCAGCACCGCTGTAAACCATCAGTTTTCCGACAGAGATATCTACACCGTTTGTTCCCCAGTCACCTATTCCAAGTATCTCTTCCGCATCTGTAACTACTATAAGTCTGATTTCCCTATCTCCGGCTGCATTCTTGAGTGTAGCTTCGATATTTTCAGGATGGTTTATATCAAGGTAACCTGCATACTGCGTATTGATAAAGAGGTTACTGTAACCTTCAATAGTATCCGCAACAGTAGGGTCATATACGATAGGGTTAAACTCTTCCAAATGTTGTGAAAAAAGATAATAGAAAAGTGTACGGTTAGTATTAAAGATTTCCATTAAGAAAAGACGTTTTTCCAAATCATTGACTTTGGTTTGAAATTGCTCGTATGCCTGTGTAGCCTGCTCCTCAATACTTTGAACATAAGGAGGCAAAAGACCCACCAGACCCAACTTTTGGCGTTCTTCCAAGGTAAATGCCGTTCCTTTATTTAGAAAAGGATCATTTAAAATTTCATATGCAGTCATAAAAATACCTCCAATTTCTTTAGTAAGATATATTTTATCAAACCATATTCGCATATACCATATACATCATTCACAAAATAAGTATATTAATTACGACTAAGATTGTTACCGGTTCACTCATAAAAAAAATGTAGGCGGAGCTACGCTGAAGTATGTTTGATGTACTCAATCAGGAAACGAGGCAAGTTATTTGGTATACTTATTTAAGGAACGATGCACCGGTTATTATTTAGAAAACCTGATTATTTAATACAAAATCCATCATGGTATAAACGGAGGAAGTGTTTTTTTATAACGAAAAACTTATATGATATCCGGCAGACAAGAATAATAAATATAAAATAACATATGCTATTGTTACCGGAAAAAAATCAAAAAAACTATTTATAACCTATTAAAATAAATATCCGGGTACGAAAAATCGGCAGCAAGCCACATAGAATATGTTTATCTCGGTTAGAAAGTAAGTTCAAAAAATATATTGTCTAAGAAAAATAATTGCCAAAATCCTTCTGATTTTTGCAATCACAAGCTTAAGTCGATATAAATTACTACATCAACTTAAACCTGCACCTGTAAAACCATCAACGAACCCGGCAATTATTTGAAAATAATATAATGCATTATCGAATAAACATGCACTCTCACATTAAATAATCTTTATAAACTATGTCTGACTTTAATCATTATCCTCTTCATCAAAGAAATCATCTTCGAAGTCGTCCTCAAAATCATCATAATCATCTTGATTATTATTTATAAACTTGTATACCAAATATGCTATACCTGCTACACATACCACTGCTCCTACTAAAGCAAACACCCACATAAGTGTATTCTTTTTGCTGTCTTCTTCCTCTTTCTTCTTAAGAAAATCATTTAACTTAGCAACATTCATAAGTTCTTCAAATTTAGCCATAGTCTCTTTACCTATAAGATTATATTTATTCATATAATCAACTCCTCTCATAATATTTCTTTCCTTAGCTTATCATATTTTTTCTAATTTAGCAAAGCCTGCAAACATCTTTTTTACACCAAATTTATCAAAGTCCACGCTTACCTTGTAATCCTTAGCTCCGTCTTCTATATCAATAACTCTTCCTTCACCAAAACTTATGTGTCTTACACGGTCTCCCACCTCATAATTAAGCTTTGAAGTTTTTTTGATTTCTATAGACTTTCTATAAACTTCATTATAATAGTTTTCGCTATTATTTGACTTTTTTTCATAAGAGCCGGCTCTAAAGTCGCTGCGACTTCTACTTTTGGTGTTGGACTGCACAAATTCAGAGGGTATCTCGGTTACAAATCTTGATAAGGTTCCGTATCTCATATCTCCGTTTTGCATTCTGAACTTTGCAAAGGTCATGCAAAGCTCCTTCTTTGCTCTGGTAATTCCCACATAACAAAGCCTTCTTTCTTCCTCAACATCCGACTCATCACCGGTAAAAAGGCTCATACTGCTTGGAAAAAGTCCCTCTTCCATACCGCTCATATAAACATAGGGAAATTCCAGTCCCTTGGCAGCGTGCAAGGTCATAAGCGTAACCCTTTTGCTGCCCTCATCATACCTGTCTATATCGGCAATTAATGCGATATCCTCTAAAAATGCTTCAAGTTCGGTACTTTCGTACTCCCTTGCCTTGTTCTTAAACTCTTCTATATTCTCAATTCTTGCAAGGGCTTCCTCTGTACCCTCTTCCAAAAAAGATGCCTTGTAGTTTATTTCATCCATAATAAAATCAATTATATCAGCTACCGACTCTTCTTTTTCCTTAGCCTCATGTAATTTTTCAATACTTTCACTAAATACCGAAAACTTTGATTTTAACTTTGACAGCTCCTCTATATTGTCAATATCTGACAGCACCTCCCACAAACTTAATGAGTTAAGGCTTGCGTACGCACTTATCTTTGCTATAGAGCTTGCACCTATACCTCTTTTCGGCAGATTGATAATTCTTAATAAAGATATATCATCATTCGGATTGGAAAGTATTTTTAAATACGCAACCACATCCTTTATCTCTCTTCTTTGATAGAAATTAACTCCTCCTACCAGCTGATAAGGAATATTAAGAAGTACACAGCGCTCTTCTAAAAGTCTTGACTGTGCATTGGTTCTGTAAAGCACCGCCCATTCACTGTAATCGCTTGCCTTTTGTTTAATTTCATTAATAATAAACTCGGCTTCACCTGCGGCGTTTTCAAATTCCAGTACTCGTATCTTCTCTCCGCTGTCATTGGCAGTCCAAAGACTCTTGTCTTTCCTTCCCTTGTTATTTTTTATAACTGCATTGGCAACATTTAATATATTGGCCTTGGAGCGGTAGTTTTGCTCTAACTTGATAAGTTTTGCATCTTTATATACATTTTCAAAGTTCAATATATTAAATATATTAGCCCCTCTGAATTTATATATGGACTGGTCATCATCTCCCACTACGCAAAGATTTTTATACTTATCTGCCAAAAGCTTAATAAGCCTAAACTGTGCATTGTTGGTATCCTGATACTCGTCCACCATGATGTATTTGAACTTTTCCTGATAGTACTCTCTTACTTCCTCATCTCTTTCTAAAAGCTCCACACATTTGACAATGATATCGTCAAAGTCCAAGGCATTGTTTTGTTTTAGAGCCTTTTGATATTCACTGTATATGTTTATTATCTGCCTGTCATAAAAGTCATTGGTCTGCCTTAAGGCTTCCTCAGGTGAGGTAAGCTCATCTTTATACGAAGATATAGCTCTGATTGCAGTCTTTTCTTTTATAATTTTAGGATCGAGGTTTAAGTTTTTATATATTCTCTTAATCAAAGTTTTCTGATCTTCCGTATCATAGATGCTGAAATTATTATCATAGCCTATTCTGTCTATAAACCTTCTGAGCATCCTCACACAGCTTGCATGAAAGGTCATTACCCATATACTTGAACCGACATTGGGTATTATCTTTTCAACTCTTTCCCTCATTTCAGCTGCCGCCTTATTGGTAAATGTTATTGCCATGATGTTGTACGGACTTACTCCCATATGCTCTATAAGATATGCTATCCTATGCACAAGCACCTTGGTCTTTCCCGAACCTGCACCTGCAAGTATTAAAAGAGGACCTTCGGTATGCTTTACCGCTTCCAATTGCTTATCATTTAAGTTATTCTCTAAATTCATTCATTCCCCCTTTACAGTAAATATTTCTAAATGCAGAATTTGCCCAATTTATTAAACTAATACTTGTTTTATTTTACTTATACAAGATAGCAAATAAACCATAATAGGCTGCAATATCGGTATAAGTAAAAATACTATTACTTATAATGCCGACTTACTCAATTCCTCCAAGTCCTTTAAGTTCCTGTCCTTTAAGTGTTTTTTCCAAAAGTAAGGGTAGTTTTTCGGGGGTACAGGCAAAGCAGGCTATATCCATAGCCGCTATTTTAGTTGCCATTTGTGCATCATAGTAGGGTTTTCCGCCGTCAGCTATGGCAAGCAGGCACACTACGGTAACTCCGGATTCTTTTAACTCAAGGAGATTTCTTAGCATACCGGCTCTGTTGCCCCCTTCCATCAGATCCGAAATCAGGAAAAATATAGTCTTTTTAGGGTTTTCTATATATTTTTTACAATAATTTATTGACTTATTAATATCCGTACCGCCTCCAAGCTGAAAACCGAAAAGTAAGTCTACCGGATCCTCGGTCTTTTCACTAAGGTCAACTATATTGGTATCAAAGGCAACCACCCTTGTATTAATAGCCGACATACTGGCAAGTATACAACTCATTATAGAAGAATATATTACCGACTCTCCCATGGAGCCGCTTTGGTCTATATCAAGTATAATTGTATACTTACTTGCTGCGGTCTTAGCCTGCTTGTCAAAAAAGTAATAATGCTCAGGCACTATCCTTTTTAAGCTTGGATTATAGTTTTTAATACCTCTTTTTATAGTGGTATTAAAGTCCAGTGCCGCAGCGGAAGGAATAGGGCTGTGCTGTCTTTTATTGATGCTTGCATTGACCGCTCTTTTTAAATCACTTTCCAAAAGCTTGTTGATTTCTTCAACTATCTTCTTAATAAAGTTTCTGACACCTTCCTTACTTTGTTTTGGCACTTGATCCTTTAGTAAAAGTATCGTACTTGCAAGGTTTACATCAGGCTCCAAGTTTTCCAAAATCTCCGGCTCAAACATAAGTTGCTTTAAGCCGCATCTTTCCATTGCATCAGCCTGTATGATTCTTACCAGATCTTTATCAAATAAATTCCTTACATCACCGAGCCATCTGCTTATATGGGGACTTGACTTCCCCCTGCCGGCTCCCCTGCTGCCAAGATAGGACTCAGAGCCTTCATTGTAGATAGCAGCCAATGCCTGATCCATCAAAAGCTCATCTTTGTTAAGGGCTATATCCATACCTCCGGACATTTCTTCAAAGTCTTTTTCTACCGCCTCTCCTAATATCAGCCTCCACCTTTTTACTTTGGAAACATTCTCCTTATCCTCTTCTTTAATATTACTCATATCATCTCCCGTATCTATATATCATCAAAGTCGAATTCCGCCAGTTCGCTTAACTTTTCCACTTCTTCTTCATTTAGGGTAGTAGCCAAAGCTTCCGCCACCGATAAAGCATTCAAATTCCAAATCTCTGCAAGGTTTTCAGCTATACTTTGCTTTTCGGCAGGATTAAAGTCTGCAAATGCCCTTCTGAGCGATACCAGTGCCCTCTTAAACTCTTCATCGTCAAGGCTGTCTATATATTCACCAAGTTGTCTCCAAATTGAAAGTCTTGCTATAAGTGAATATCTGTTCTTCATAGCCAAGCCCTCAAACCAGTTAGCTCCAAGGTCTGCAGGTACACCCCTTGAGAGTCTTCTTTGCATCTCAACCGACATTTCCTCATCGCTTATCTTTGATAACTCTATCAAAATAGCTGTAGCTATTCCGGAAAGCTTTGTATTAAGGTCATCTCTTTTTGATATTTCTTCCAAGGTTCTGTGCCACCTTGAAATATCAAGAAATTCCTGTTTTACGGACACTTCATGTAACAGCATAATAGCCTTGGCTATTTCTACCGATGCAGCTTCATCACATACACACTCCCCCGGTAAAAGCAGGCAACTCCTTAAAAAAAGCTGACTTACTATTGGCTCAAGGGGCTTTCTGTCAAGCTTTCTTATATCTCCGTATGATAAAATGTTTGAGATCCTATATAAGGTATCCGCTATATCCGCTATAGCAGCCGCATCTACCGCTATACCCTGCAAGGTTTCAACCGCAAGGCTTAGTGCAGACGGCATACCGCAGTAGTAGGCTTCTTCTATAACCGACATAACTTCCCTGATATTTGAAACATTTGAAAGCTTTTCTTTTAATAAAAAGGCAAGTGCCTGCTCTATGGTATCTCCCTTTAATACGGCTTCTACTATCTGTATCTCAGCCTCAGGTGTCCATCTTAAAATCCATTCTTCAGACCAAGTAGCCTTCTCCTGCTTATTTCCCTGAAGTATTGCAAAATCTATACCCAAGGTTCTAAGTCTGTGCAGGAAAAAGGATCTCTCAAGATCCATAAAAGCCAAAATTTCACTTTTTACCTTGATATTTTCCCTAAGATCAAGCCTTAATTCCTGTGCTGTAAGCGACTTGTATTTGTCAAGTTTTAATCTTCCAAGCTCTGAATAAAAGTCCGACTGTATCGAGGTTTGGCTAAGCCCATCGGGTATAGAACCTATTTTCGTTCCTATCTCCACCTTGGCACAGGCTATGGCAAGATTGGCAAAACTTCCCTCTGCCATACAGGTTACGGCTGCATCTCGCAAGTCCTTAAGTGTGGGAATCGTTGAATCATGTAACTTGGCAAGGTTATATGAAAGTTCCACAGCCTCTATTACCTGTGCGGAGGATACCAAGCCTCCGTACTCTCTGTAACTTTCGGCAAGTCTTGAAAGATAGGAAAATGCATGATGCTCTACATCTCCTTTAAGCAAGGCTTCCCATAAAAGCTCATAATAAGCCGGTGCATGGTTGCCGGCACCGTAACCTGACCTTTCAGACAGCCTAAAGTAAGAGTAGGGCATAATGGTCTTTTTTATCTCCGTTCTTTTAAGACCTTTAAGCTCTTTTTCGCTCATAGGCTCTAAATCGGGAGTTATTGCGGCTATATGGTAGGCTCCGACTATTACAACTATATCCCTTGGAGATATTCCGCTCTTAATATGTGAGTCTATGACCTTTCTCATATAGGCTTCTCTTACCAAGTTGTAGGCATCTTCTTTATTTCCTTCCAAGGTAAGCTCTCTTAAACTTCTGCCGTATATATAAGAACCTTGCATATAAGCCTTATAATCTTTGGACTGCTCCATAACTCTTTCCCAAAAGGTTTCGTCATCCATATCCAAAGAGCTTTCATCAAGTTTTTTATAAACCTCTCCTTTTATGCTTTTTTTGGCGCCTTCATCATCTTCTTTTTCTCTTTTTTCCAAACTTAAACTTATATTTGACGGAAGATCACAAAACTCACACTGACAGCCGAAGTCTCTTGCAAAGCATATGGCTTGGTACTCGGGTGAATATAGCGAAAAAGGATACAGCACCGTATTTATCGGAGCTTTTAAGGTATATGCCATTATTGCCATAGGGGGTTTTATCTTCTTGGACATCAAATCCTTTATAAGCTCATTAAAATCTGAAGGTCCTTCTATCAATATAAGTTTAGGTTTTACTTCCTGTAAAAAGTTTAACAAGTGCATGGCAGCAGCCGGAGAGTGATGTCGCACACCGAATATATGGACATATTCGGAATTGGGATTATATAGATCCCTGTCTGTTTTTATATCCATCTTCTATCCTTTTCTCTCTGTGTTATAATCTGCATATCATTTGTAAAATAATGTTATAGTTTTAGCCAAACTCAGCCGATAACAAAAATTTATCAGATGCAGCAAATAGTTTTCATGCTCAAACTGTTAAGTATAAATTCCTACCCGTTAAGCTCTCTACATTCTTTATATAAAGGAAGCCATGAGGAGCCTCTCTTTTTCATAATATTCTCAAGGTACTCTTCCCACACCTTGGAATCCTTGCTGTCTTCCTTGACTATAGCTCCCTGAAGCCCTGCTGCCAAGTCGTAATCACTTATACTTCCGTCACCGAAACTTCCTGCAAGTGCCATACTGTTTGCAAGTAAGGAAATAGCCTCCGCTGTGGAAAGTACACCTGAGGTTGTTTTAAGTTTTTGTTTGCCGTCAAGACTAAGCCCCGATCTTAGCTCTCTGAATATAGTACAAACCTTTTCTATCACATCTTCTTCCGGCAACTTCGCATTAAGGTCAAGGTTCTTTGAAAGCTGATGTATTCTGGTTCTTACTACCTCCATCTCCGCTTCAAGGCTTGCCGGTGACGGCAGCACCACTATATTAAATCTTCTTTTTAATGCGGCTGACATATCATTTACGCCCTTATCTCTGGTATTGGCAGTGGCTATAACCGAAAAGCCTTTTTGAGCCGGTATATCTATGCCAAGCTCCGGTACGGCAAGTCTTTTTTCAGATAATAATGATATAAGACTGTCCTGTACTTCCAAGGCACATCTTGAAATCTCCTCAACCCTTGCTATAGCCCCCTCTTCCATAGCTCTGTATATAGGGCTTGGAAGCATGGCTTCTTTGCTTGGTCCGTTAGCTATAAGCATTGCATAGTTCCATGAGTATCTTATCTGCTCTTCGGTAGTTCCGGCAGTTCCTTGTATAACCCTTGTGGAATTACCGTTAATAGCAGCGGTAAGATGCTCTGAAAGCCAAGACTTCGCAGTTCCCGGTTCTCCTATTAAAAGTAGGGCTCTGTCGGTAACAAGTGTCGATATGGCTATTTCCACCAGTCTTTGATGCCCTATGTACTTAGGTACTATCTCCATATCACCTACTTTACCTCCGCATATATAGGTAAGTACCGACCTTGGAGACATCCTCCAACCTGTGGGTATGGGGTATTTTTCATTTTCTATCAGTGCATCTATCTCTTTTTTAAATAACTCCTCTACCGGCAGTCTTTGTATTTGTTCTTCTTTAGTTTTTGTCTTTTTCATAATTTTAATATGACAGCATATCATAGGACATACCGCCCTCCAGCTGCTCCTTCCATTCTTTTAGGGTTTTTAGATTGATCTTTTTATTTATACTCTTATCTGATATAAGCCTGTCAAGCTGCTTTATAACAAAGTCCTTATCAAACTCTATATTGTTAAGTATATTTCTTATAACATAGTTGGATTCCGCTTTGTCAAAGATACCTTCATAATAAGTCCAGTTACATCTTTGTAACATTTGAATATCCACAGTTGTGGGACCTATATTTTTAATATTGTTATAAAAATGCTCTCCGTATATCTCATCAAGCCCCAAGTCGGGATTATAGATTTTTGCCAAAAATTCACTGAACGGATTGGAATACCTGCTGTAATATGTTTTGTAAGCACTTCCATACTTGTCATATAAATCAAATAAAGTCTTATACCATCTTTCATCAAAACCGGCTTCTATTACATGGCTGCCGGAATTATGATCATAGCTTCTATAATAAGGATACATGTTACTATACATATAGTTCATGTATATATACTTTTTCTTATCCTCATCATAAGCCATCTTCATAAGCTCATTGAGTACTGTATTATTTGATATATTACTCTTCTTAATTTCTTCAAGATGCTTATGGTACTCATCGTATAAGCTTTCCTTGCTTTCAAAAAACAATGCTGAAATGAAAAGCGGTTTTAAAAAGTCCTTGCCGTGTTTTTTATAAAGCTCCTTTGAAAGCTCATACAGATGCTCACTCGGCTTTTTATATATTTGAAGCACCAAAGACTCTACTACCTGCTCCGGCACAAGCTTATATACCTTATCATAAAGAGCTTCTATTCTCTTTGACTTTTTAAAAACTCCGGCTCTCCAAATCACAGCCAGATCATTTTTTATTTTTTGCTGTTCTTCCTTGGTTTTTGCATTTTCCAAGTCGTTTTTTTCTAAAAATTTTTCTATCATGTCAGCCACTATATCCGCTGCCCAGTCACTTGTCTGATTTACAAGATTTTTTGCGGCTTCTACAGCTTTACTTGCCGAAAGCTTAGTCCAGTATTCTATAACCTTTTTACCGCTCATGTGGGATATGGACTCATTAACCGCTTCTTTAAGTTTGCCCTTTTCACTCTTTGCCAGATCTAAAAGCAAGTCCACATTGGACTTATCAAACCTAAGCGCCCTTATAGCCTCTTCTTTTATCTCCTTGGAGCTGCCCTCAAGAAGGCTTATGTAAAAATCATTATCCTCTTCCTTCATGATATGTGCGATAATTCTGACTCTTCTTACCATCTCCTTGGAGCCTTCTTTATCAAAGTCTTTTTTTAGAATAGGAACTATAGCCTTATCTTCATCGTAAAGCTTCGTTTCTACCAACTGTGCAAGCTCCGCATAGCTGTCGCCAAGAGCTTTTATCATAAGCCTTTTTATTCGTATATCCTTAAAAAGATCGGGACTTGCCTCCATATTATCCCTGATAATTGCGTATCTTCCGCTGCCGCTTCCCATAAAACTTTCAATTATAGGCTTTAGTCTGCTGTAGGGTATGTCCTGATATAAAAATGCCTCTTTAGATAATTCACTCTTCTTTACTTCCTCACCCTCAGTGCAGTAACTTGCCTGTGTGCATAAAAGTGCATCCGCAAGGGCTATGAGATCCAAAAGCACATCCGCTTTTTGGGTGCATTCATCACTTTGCAGTTTTTTAGCCAGCTCATGTATTTGCTTAAATACCGGTGCTATACTTACATATTCTTCAAGCTTTTCAATATTTCTCTTAAGCCTGAAATCTTCTTTTATAAGGCCAAGCCCTGCTATGGAAATACTTTCCAGTCTATCCCTTAATTCATGTATTACATTTAAGTTCATGACAATTCCTCCCCTACTAATATTCCAAACTGATAATATTATTGTCTGTAATTATACTGCAAGGCTCCATATATAGCTTTCTGTCCTCTACGCTATAATATATCTTACCGAAGATAGCGCCGTCCTTCCTTACTTCCTCATAGTCCATAAACTTTATCAGCTCTACAGTGTCTATATTATCCGGATTTTTAAGTTCTAACTTATCCCCTTCCCTATCTTTAATAACCCACACTCTGCCTTTTTCATTCTCAAGTTCACATATACTCTCATAATTAATTAAAAAGCCGTAGGAAGATTCGGATAAGGTGTTTTTAAGCTCTGCCTTTGCAGCCTTTACAGCCTCTTTTATACTGTTATATGCCTTTGATTTAACCACTTCAAGCGTTTTGGCATCTCTGTCTTTTAGTAAGAAAGTATCCCATCTTATCCTTTTATTAAGGCTGCCGGGGTAATAGTAGAGTTTTTTAACTTCAAGTATGTCAAAGCAGGAGTCCTCTTTTTTTATGTATTTGAGTGCTTTTACGGGTCTGTAGTTTAGGCTGTAGGATATTTCACCTGATTCAAGATCTATCCAATATGCAACATCTATAAATTCTTTTCTTGACTCATTGTAAACTTCTCTGAAACTTAATTGTACTAATTCTGCATTTTCCTTTGTAAGCCCCATACGGTCAAGGTCGTCAAGCTTTAATATACCTCCGAGATCCTCGTACAGGGTGTTGTCATCTATCTCTAAATTGTCGGAATCAAGTTTTTCCTCAAGATATTTCGTTGCCTTTTTTTCCAAGGCACGAAGTCTTTTAAGCACTTCTATTGCATTTTTATAATGTATGCTGTCACTGTCTTTTTGATACTTTTCTATCTCAAGCACCAGTTCGGTAAAGTAGGTCTGTGCTCCGCTTAAGTAATAATCTCCAAGCTGTTTAACAAGGTCTTTGTAAGATTTTAATGATATTGAACCCATGGTTGAGAGCCCTGAAAGCAAAAGCTCATTTACCATCTTCCTTAAAACTGCCAAACCTTCAAGTTGTTTATTGATCTTTTTCTTAGCTGCCGCCTTGCTTGCAGGGCTTTTTTTCTTAGCCGGTTTATCTGCTCCCGTCTCTTTAGCATCCTGCTTTTTAGCCTCTCTTGCCTCTTTTTTCTTTCTTTTTTCCAGTATGTCCTCGGGTATATCCGTAACTTCAAATTCTTTTTGATTTAACATCTCGTATAATAAAGCTATGCTGTGCTTACATGGAAGCTGTCTGCTGGGGCAACTGCATCTGAATACCGGATTTTCTTCCTCTATATAATCTGCTGAGACTATATAGTTGGACTTTCCGCTTCCCTTGCACTCTCCCATATAAAAACTGTCATCCTCAGACCTTAATCTTCTAACAAATTGAGAGCCTGAAGAGATTTTTTTCGCATTGTTCACAGCACTTGCATTGGGTGCAATACTTAAAATATCTCTTTCTTTTATAGTTCTCATCCCTACCTCCTCACGGTTTTAGTTAAATATTTTACGATATCCGCTGCCGGATTTTTAAAGGCAATTATTATTGTATTTTTATACTTTATCAATTAGCTTCATAAACATCAGGATGCTTTAAAAGCCACCTCATATATGCAAGCATATACTTTTCTCCCTTATCTTTATTCATGATAAGCAGCTTTTCAAGTAAAGCCCTTGTATCCTTGTGCATATCTTTATTCGGTATACGACTTTTATTATAATACTCCCATGGTATATCCGTAGTATAATGCCCTTTATTATACACTTTGGAAGCCGCTATTCTGTCGCACACCATCTCAAGTACAAACTTAAGCGGCATCTTCATTCCTATCAGCCCCTCTCCTCTTGTTATGGAGTAGTCTATCCAATACTCAAAATGATGCTTATTTCTTCCTTTATGATGTAACCATGCCGCAGAAAAACCTTTTTCCTGTCTTTGAGCCGCATTGGGACTTCTTACACCTTGGTAATACTTTATTCCGCAGGCAAATTCCTCCGGACTGTATTTGCTAAGGTCATGTAAAAAAGCCTGCTTTACAAGACCTACCTTAAAACAAAGATCCATTACCGTAAGTTTATGCTCGCTAATAGTTATAAAATGCCTATAAGCATTTTTAATATATTTTATGTCTAAATTATGAATACCGCTTAACACCTGCCAACCTACCCTTTAATAGTTATTTTGATAAAATTCGAATTGCCCGGTTACAACTCAGATATCATTTATCTTATCCAAAATACTGAAAAACTGTACCGGATTTTACAAAATTTAACGATGATAAATTACAAAACCGATCGGATAAATATATGCACACTATTAAGCTTAAAAGCAATCCCTCATTCGTAATATTATACATACATCCTCCTGCCTTAACGATAACTTATCTTGACTTTATTTCCTCTAATATCTGCTCTATATCATTTACATTAAAATTGTACTTTTTATTACAAAAATGACAACCTACCTCTATGGGTTTATTTTCATTTACCATAGTTTCAAGCTCTTTTCTTCCTATACTTATCAAAGCCTTTTCTATTCTTTCTCTGCTGCAATTACATCTAAAGCCCGCCTCTATTTTTTCATTGATCTCCAAATTCAGGTCTCCAAGTATAAGCTCAAGTATGTCTTCAGGACTTTTGCCTTCCGATATAAGAGTTGTTACAGGGGCTATACTTCCTATTTTTTCTTCTATCTTTTCTATAACTTCTTCATCCGCTCCCGGCATTAACTGTATAATAAATCCTCCTGCCGCCTTTACTGTATTGTCCTTATTCATAAGTACTCCCAGTGCTACCGCAGACGGAACCTGTTCACTGCTTGCATAGTAATAGGCTATATCTTCCGCTATCTCTCCCGATATAAGCTCTACCTGCCCTACATATGGCTCTTTTAAGCCTGTGTCGGATATCACTGTAAGTATACCCACTCCTATAGCCTCAGCCACATCAAGCTTTCCCTTGCTGTTTGGCGGAATTATAACCAGGGGATTAAAAGGATAACCCTTGACCCCTCCTTTATTGTCAGCGGTAACAAGTACACCCTTCATAGGACCGCTGCCTTCTATTTTAAGAGTTGTTAAATCTTTGTCATTTTTCATCATGGAACCCATCATAAGCCCGGCACTAAGCATCCTTCCAAGTGCCGCACTTACTACCGGAGAGGTATTATGTGCCTTCCTTGCTTCCTCACAGGTTTTAGTACTAAGACAGGCAAAGGCTCTTACACTTCCCTTTCCTGCCGTTGCTTTAATTATATAATCTGACATTTTCTTCCTTTCCGTATCTTTACTTACCTGACTCTCTTGCAACTATCAGATATCTTTGCGTAAACTCGTCCGCTTCTTTTTTGCTGTCCGCATCCGACACCGATAAAAGCTCAAGTCCGGCTTCTTTTAATGCAGCCTTTATCTCATCAAGACTGTATGCTCTTTGAATATGCTGCTCTTCATATTTTATGTATTTATCATCATCTTCTTTTACAAATACGCTTAGTTCATAGCTGTTTAACTTAGCCTCGGCATCATAATAATTTTCCCATATAAAGCTTTCACTTTCCCTGTTTTCCGCTATAGTATTGTCCGCTAATATTTCTTTGTATTTATAAATGCTGTTTAAGTCAAATATAAAAAGTCCCTTCGGGTCCAAGTAATTATTGACCAGTTTAAATGAATTTACGAGGTCTTCAAATTCCAATATATAGTTAAAGGTATCACAGCGGCTTACTATGGCTGCGCAGGTACCGTACAATTCAAAACTTCTTATATCCTGACAAAGATATAAGATATCCTGTCCGTTTTCATCCCTTTTAGACATGGCTATATCGAGCATATCATAGGAGCTGTCTATTCCTATCATATCAAAGCCCAGTGCAGCCAATTCCTGTGTAAGACTGCCTGTTCCACAACCCAGTTCCGCAACTATGCCCTTGCTTATACCATATTCTTTTAATATTTTTTTTATATCCAAAGCCCAGGTTTTATAGGGTATATCATCCATAAATACATCATAAACACTTGCAAATCCTGTGTATATACTCATTTTTCGCCTTTCCGTATAAAAGATTTTCTTTTGAATAAAGCAACCGTAGTCCCGCCAACTTTATACGGTGGGGTAGGGTTGCCAAAAGTAGTAAATTATTTGTACTGTCATCAAGAGAGGAACAACTGCCCGAATTAATTTCTGTTAAGAGCTCTGCCAAAAAACTTACAGTAAGTTTTTTAGCCTTAGACAACGGGCAGTTCACAAAAGGCTGTTACAAAACTGATATTGTTTTGATACAGCCTATTTTGTTAATTGCATATTTTTAATTTTACAAGATTCCCTGTACTAATTCTTTCCGCAGCAGTGCTTATATTTCTTTTTGCTTCCGCAGGGACAAGGCTCATTACGCCCTATTTTCCTACCCTTTACTACAGTTCCGCTCTTCTTCTGCTCTTTATAAAGCTCTTTCCTTCTTCCCTCATTAAGTATCTTATCCCACTGAGGCAAGTTATATAACCAGTCAGCCTTTGCCTCTACCATATTATAGTAGAGCTTTTCGGGATCTATTTCTATCTTAACAGGAGTGCTTTCTTCCATAGTCTCTATAGGATTAGCCTCCTTAAGCGAATCATTGATACCATCCAAAAAACCTGTAATAGTCTCTATATCTGTTCCGTATCTGTCCGCAAGCTCCGCTACCGTACATGATATTACCTTATCCGGCTCTTCAAGTATCTGCTCATAAATTTCCTTTTCTATAAGGAAATATCTTTTCCACAATTCTTCTTTCTGCTTATCATTAGTACCTTCTCCATAAGCTTTATTTCTCCAATTTTCCAATAAAGTCATTTTTTATATACCACCTTTCAAAGTTAAATCACAGCTAATTATAGCTTATGCTCAAAAATTCGGCAACGAATTTAATTTGCTTATTTAAGAAACGATGCATTAGTTGTTACAGTTTAGGTAGTTTAGATATCTATGTATAATATAGCAAATGAAAGCTTGCTTTCAGGTGTATATTATAATACATGGGTATCTGTCAGGCTACTGCCGGAATTCATCTTAGTCCGGTTTATAGATAAAAGTGAACTGCCCATAGTCTAAAGCCTATGGGCTTCCTGCTTCGCTGACCTCGCAACCTACTATCTCCACAGGCGTTAATTCGGGCAGTCCCTGCCCTATTGTTTTTTCTTATACTACCTTAACCCACCGTCTAAAGCCGGTGGGATTGCGATAGCATTATTTCAAGTTTTTGACGAAGATGAATAACCTACCTTAACTGTAAGCACTAGTTAAATCCATAGAACTTCTGGGTAATCTTATATCCCATTATAGATACCTGTCTGCCTGCCTTACCCGGAAGATTCATACTCTGTCCCAAAAATCCCCATCTGATTCTCATATACAGTCTTAAGTTGTGCTTTTTAAGATGCTCCCAGATTTCTTTTTTCTTTTGCAGGTTTTCTTTTGTTCCCGATTTTATTGCAAGTATTGAGCAGACAACCATCATTATTTCTATATAAAGTATCATATACCTTCTGAGCTTTCTGCTCTTTATCTTGTAAAGATCATGTGCATCCAACATAATCTTGGTAATCTTAAGCTGTTGATCTATTCTTCCTATCATAACAGCTTCATTGACCGATTGGTCATTTCTTCCTATAAAATATCTGTAGAAATTCACATCCAAATAATACAGATTCTTCACATAGGGAAGGGGTGTATATACAAAGATATTATCTACATAGAAAGTATGTTTAGGAAGTTCAAGCCCACAGTCAATAAGCATCTGTCTTCTGTATATTACCGAATGCATAAGTATATACTGTCCGGGGAGAAAATGTCCTATCTCATCCCATGTAAGTATTCTTTCAGTCGGAATGGCTCTTTTGTAACTCATTACCCTCTTATGCGTAGCACCTTCTTTTTCGTATACATAGTTGCTTATCATCATGTCAAGCTGTGTCTCGGACTCATTTGCAAAGAACCTGAGTTTATCAAGTATCTTCATGTAGGAAGCTTCATCCAACCAGTCATCAGAATCTACAACCTTGAAAAACATACCGCTTGCAGCCCTGAGTCCTGCCATTACAGCTGCACCATGTCCTCCATTTTCCTGATGTATGGCTTTGCAAACAGTAGGATATTCTTTCTCATACCAATCAGCTATTTCTTTTGTATCATCTTTAAATGAACCGTCATTTACTATAAGTATTTCAACATCTTCGCCACCCTTAAGTACAGAGTCTATACATTTTCTCATATAGGCTGCAGAATTATAACAAGGTATAGCAACACTTAATAATTTCACGCTAAATATTCCTCCTATATTCTTTATGTAGATACAGTATAATAACATATGCAC
>ERZ773083.400-NODE-400-length-36545-cov-12.220773_pt1 | contig 36545 bp, 32 predicted proteins | sample MGYA00511465_ERZ773083 | MGnify/ENA primary metagenome ERZ773083 (study PRJEB29015, sample SAMEA2738001) | human oral metagenome | biome: human oral; feature: human-associated habitat; material: dental | place: China | collected 2060 ... | reverse complement strand
AGTAAGATTCACTCATACGTTTAGAAATAACTTTACGCATTGGTGACATTGGTACAGTTTCAACGATTCCCCATTGATTTTCATTTGGCGCTTTAACAGATTTTTTACCTGGTTGAGCAATTTCTTCTTTTTTAGCTGGCTCTGCTTTAGGTGTACCATTAAGTACTGCAAGAACGTCTGCTTTCATAATTTTACCATTTGGTCCTGTTCCAGCGATACTTTCAGTGTTAATTCCTTCAATTTGTGCAATACGTGCAGCAAGTGGAGAAATTTTAACTTTAGAGTTTAGTTTGTAATCTAAAACATCATCTTTGTGGATACGACCTTTTGCACCTGTACCTTTAACTTTAGATAAGTCAATTCCTTTTTCACGAGCATATGCTCTAGCTGCTGGTGTAGCACGAAGGCCTGAATAATCAATTACTTCCACTTCTTTAACTGGTGTATGATCAACTTTTTTCTCAACAACAGTTTCTGCTGGAGCTACTTCCCCTGTTGAAGTTGCCCCAGGAATTGCTTCACCTGGTTCACCAATCCATGCGATTGTTTGAACTACTGGTACAACATCTCCTGCTTGTGCTAATATTTTTAATAGTGTTCCGCTTGCATCAGCTTCAACTTCCATATTTACTTTATCTGTTACGATTTCTAATAGGACTTCACCTGCTTCGACATGGTCACCTTCATTTTTGAACCATTGTACGATTTCGCCCTCTTCCATTTCACTACCGGCTTTTGGCATAATAACCTCTACTGCCATGTTTTATTCACATCCTTCGCTAACTAAATTTTTATTTTTTATTTACAGCTTTTTTAATTGTTTCTTTGATGTCTTCTACATCAGGTACAACTAATTTTTCTAAGTCTTTAGCTGATGGAATGTTAGTGTCAGCTCCTGCAACACGGTAAATTGGGCTATCTAAGAAATCAAATGCATCACTTTCTGCGATACGTGCAACGATTTCTCCACCGAATCCACCAGTTTTGAATGAGTCGTGACAAACTACTAATTTTCCTGTTTTTTGTACAGATTTAACGATTAATTCTGTATCTAATGGTACTAATGTTATTGGGTCAACTACTTCTACTGAAATTCCTTCTTCTTTTAACTCTTCAGCAGCTTTTAAGCTACGCTCTAACATTCTTCCCCATGATACTAATGTTACATCAGTACCTTCTGCTTTGATGTCACCTTTTCCGATTACACCAACTTTACCTACTTCAACTTCACCTTTACGTCCAAATAACGCTTTTGGTTCAATGTAGATAACTGGGTTGTTATCTCTAATTGCAGCTCTTAAAATTGAGTAAACATCTCCTGCTGTACCTGGTGCTACTACTTTAAGCCCAGGAATGTGACAGAACCAAGCTTCTAGAGCTTTACAGTGTTGAGCTGCAGCTCCTGTACCTGCACCAGATGCACAACGATAAGTAACTGGTACTTGTACTTCTCCACCTAACATATAACGCATTGGTGCTGCTTGGTTAACAATAGCATCCATACCAATTGTTACAAAATCCATAAATGTTACGTCTACGATTGGACGCATACCTACTGATGCTGCCCCTGCAGCAGAACCGCAAATTGCAGCTTCACTAATAGGTGTATCAATTACGCGTTCTGGTCCGAACTCTTCTAACATTCCTACTGTAGTACCGAAGTCACCACCGAAGATACCAACATCTTCACCCATTAAAAATACATTTTCATCTTCACGCATTTCGTGAGTCATAGCTTCTTTTATGGCTTCACGAATTGTCATAATTTTTGTTTCTTTAGTCATAACTATTTATCTCCTATTATATAAAATATTATTTAAATTATTTTAAACTAAAATATTAGTCAGCGTAGTTATCTTGGAACGCAATTGAACCATCAGCAAATGGTGATTCTTTAGCAAATTCTACTGCTTCGTTGATAGTTGCTATTGATCTATCTTCAATTTCTTTTAATTCTGCTTCTGTAGCAATTCCATTTTCTAATAAGTAGTTTTTATATTTTACGTTAGGATCTTTAAGCTTCCATTCTGCTACTTCTTCACGACTACGGTATTTACCAGCATCTGAAGCTGAGTGTCCGAACCATCTGTAAGATACTGCTTCTACTAAAACAGGACCTTTTCCACTTCTTGCATGTTCGATAGCTTCTTGCATTGCATCATATACAGCTAACACATCGTTTCCATCCTCAACATGGATTCCTTTGATTCTGTATGAAGCAGCACGTTCAGTAATTTCTTTAACACGCATACATCTTTCTTGAGCCATTGAAATACCATATTTATTATTAATTACGTAGAAAATAAGTGGTAAATCCCAATTAGATGCCATGTTTAAACATTCGTGGAAACTTCCTTCGTTAGTAGCCCCATCACCCATACAACAAATTACAACATTACCTGTTTTTTTCATTTTTTGAGCTAGAGCTGCACCAGTACTTAAACCGTGTCCTCCACCAACGATACCGTTACATCCCATGTTTCCTTGTTCAAGGTCATAAACGTGCATACTTCCTCCACGTCCTTTACATTGACCAGTTTCTTTACCAAGGATTTCAGCCATCATACGGTCAATTTCAATACCTTTGGCAATTGTTTGCCCGTGACCACGGTGGTTAGAGTACATTAAGTCTTCTTTTCTTAATGGATAAATAGCTCCAACGTTAGCTGCTTCTTCTCCTACTGAATAGTGAGTCATACCGTGAACTAAACCACGAGAGTATAGTTTACTTAACTCCATATCAAAATCTCTAATAAGGTGCATTAGTTCATACATTTCTAAATGCTCTTGTTTAGTTAAATCTTTTGATGTTTTTACCATAATAACCTCCAAAGTTTGTATATATATTTATTAAATGTGTATAAATTATGTTTTAATCATATATTACTTTAATAATATACAATGTTTTCGAAAAAAAGTCAAATCAATGAGCTCAATAAAATAACAATATTTATCTCAGTAATATTTCTTGATTCTGTACTACTACAACCTAAAACTTTCAACAAACAGAATAAAACAGATTTCTTCCATTTGCATATACTATCATTTTTCTTATTCTACACTTTATATAAACTCTCTCTAAATTTTTATAGATACAGAATTAAAATAAACTAATTAAAGATAATAAGAATAGTTTTTTTAAGAAATTATGTCGTTTATTAAGAATCTAATAGTAAATAATAAGTTTGATGTAAAGCGTTTTCTTATGGGTTTATATACTTTTAAACACTTAAAAATTGAAGTTAATTAATTATTCTTCAGAATTTATGTAAACTTTAAATTTCTATGAAGTAACATATTAAATACACTAATGTGTATTAATTATTAAGATTTTTGATTGTGATTAAGCTACTCATCATATATAAATATCATTTATTATAATTATTCCCACTTCATAATAGTATATATTTATACCAGCCCTGAAAAAAGAGAGATCTGACACTTTCTCAGATCTCATCTTTAGTTATGCAGCGTGTTTATCGCAGTGACAATCACCAGTTTTGCAATTTCCACATTCACAATCTTCTTTTGCATTGTGGCATCCGCACGCACAACCTTCTTTACAGTCACAAGTTCCTTCAATACAATTTCCACATTTGCAATCTTCTACTGCATCATGACAGTGACAGTGGTGTTCGCATTCACATTTAGTCATCTTTACCACCTCCGTATTTTTATTCTATACTTAAATTTTATTATGTTTTATATAACAAGTCAATAGATTCTCGTCTTAAGTAACTATTACGATTTATATACTTATAAATCGTAATAAGGACGATTTTATTTCTAAAAATAAATTAGTTGAAATCACTAATTTAGTTACTATTCTTTACCTATTATTTATTCCATATGTTACAATAAAGTTGAACATTAGAAATTTAATAACATCAATAAAAAAATATACTTATTCTAGATTAAATCTTAAAGGGGGAAAAATAGATGAAAAGTAGAAATTATTTAATCATCAGTCTTATGTTGTTTGTCGTACTTTCAATAGTATTTTTCGTCACAAAAAACAACATTTATTATTATTTAACTATACCAATACTTATATACGCTAATTTTATGCGATATAATAGGGAAAAAGAAAAATTAGCAATAAAGACCACTAAGATTTTGTATCTTTTAAAGTATGAGATTATCACATTCACCATAGCTATACTAGCGATGTATTTAAATACATTTTTTACTGATACTAGAATGTTTTCAACAGAATTATATCATTATATCACAAAAATAACCTCTGTTGCCTTTCTCCTAATCTATCTTATAATTCTAATCAAGCGCACTCTCTTAATTGAAAAAACGATAAAAAACGATAAGTAACATAAAAAGAAATCAGTTCACTATCGAACTGATTTCTTAATTTTTCTTACACTAAAATATTTATCAAATGAATTTTCTATGTCTTCAACCGCTACCACACCTAATAATACAACAACTAAAATAAATATTCCTAAAATTAAGAATGATGGGTTTTCAATATAGTTGATATACGTTACGAATGGAAGACTTGAATAGAATCCAATCGTTAAACTTTTTACGATAATTGCAATAACTAATGTGCAAAGTATCATAATTAAGAATAAATTAATCGACAGAGCTGCTAGACAACCAAAAAACGTAGCAACTCCTTTACCACCTTTAAACTTAAAGACAACAGGTTTTATATGCCCTAGTAATACTAAAAGTATGCATATATATATTATTTTAGAATCAACAGCTAAAATTTTTAAAAGTATAACTACTAAAAATCCTTTGAAGAAATCTACCGCTAATACAAATAAAAACGATCTAGGACCTAAAATTCGTCCTGCATTTCTAGCACCAACATTACCTGATCCTTTATTAGTAAATTCTTCTTTATATATTTTTTCTAATAATTTTCCACCCATTATATTCCCAATAAGGTAGGCTAAAACTGCGTAAATTATCATTGAAATCATAACTTTTCTCCTCTCTTAAATTTATTTTTTATAATTCTTATTCCTTCACTTAAAAACATTAGACATCCTATAGAAAATGGAACAACATAATATGCTAATCTGTATATTACAATAGTCGCTCCTATTATTTCTGGATTAATCCCTAAGTTTTTGAGACCAATTAGGACTAATGTGTCAAAAGTACCTAATCCTCCAGGAATCATAGTTAATAACCCCACTATTGAAGCTACTATTATAACTCCCATTATTTGCAATTCCTTATCAGCAACTAAATCACCTGTATAAAAATATAAAATCACTAGTATGATAAGAGCCGCAAATACCCATTCTAAAAAAGAAATCACTGTCAATTTAACACTCAAGTATCTATCCGTTCTAATTCTTGGTTTTCTCAAATTAAAAAATAGATACAATGGTAAAAATAACGACATCAGAATTAAAGAATAATAAAAAATTTTATTATCAGCATATAACGCCTGACCTGGAAATACATTAAGAACCACAAAAATTGATAACAAACTAATACCTGAAAGCATAGAAATTAAAATCATTCCTATTGCAGTAACTAATGTTTTTCCGTTTTTTGCATAAGGTTTATACATATAATATCTAAGTCCAGCACCAATAAAGCCACCAAAACCTAGAACCATATTCAGTGTGTTAGTCATAAAGCTGATTTTAAAAATACGGAATGAAGACATATTTTTCGTTAAATTAATAGCTTTAAGGACAAAATAATCGTAAAGACATAAAATACTTATACCAAATAATCCGAATAATAAAACTACTAAAAATTTTACCTCTCCTATAGTTAAGGTAAGATGATGTATTTTTTTAAAATCTAAACTAACTATCTCTTTTTTAAAATAGGAAAAAATTAAATAAAATATCAATAATCCTAAGCTTATCTGAACTAAATTTTTCAAATAATTAAAGGATCTACTCTCTGTAATATTTTTCATTTTTCTTTTCCTTAAATAATATTTATCTACTTTATATTAACATTTTATAACTTTTTTTTCAATACAATTAATTACATAAAATTATGACTATAATATTTTTTAATCTACATATTCATATAACTTATCTTCGTATTCATTGTATAATTCTGGATAACCTTTTTTCACCGCTTTTAAAAATGTTTTTCGAATTTTATTGACTTTTTGTACATAAATCAAAATAAACATCAATGTAAATATTACAATATACAAAATTAACATCTCAATTAAAAACGCTCTATAGGCTCCTTGATAGAATCCGAGGAATAATATGAGTGAAGTTGTAAAAAATACCATTACTACTGAAGCTTTAAAACCTTTTTTATATCTTGTATAATCATCTTTCACAATTTTACAGATAATATCTAATTCTTCTTTTGTATAGCCACCACTTTTAATTGATTTCAAAGTATAGCTCGGAAGTTTTTCAGATGTAAGTGCTAAAAATAATTTCGATAATATAGTTATCATACTTTCCCTCCTACTTCACATAAATATTACAGCAAAGAAAAGCTCTTGCTCTCCTTTGCTGATCTATAATTAATTTTAAAGTTTTTTAATTAGTTCTGTAGTTAAAATTGACGAGTTTACTGCAGCTATTTGTAAAAATTCATCAAAAGTAACTCTTGTTCCTTCTTCTGCTTTATCACTTACACTACGGCAAACTATAAATTTTGTTCCAAATTGGTAACAAGTTTGAGCAATTGCTGCTGCTTCCATCTCAACTACTTGCATATTAGGAAAGTTTTTCAATATTCCTTTTTTTAACTCTTTATTAGAAATAAATGAATCTGATGTTCCTACTAAACCAAAATGAATATTATGATCTGGTAAGCTTATCTCTGAAGCTAGTTTTTGTAACTTTTCATCGCTCTTATATGCTGCTGGCATTTGTGGCACTTGACCAATTTCATAGCCAAACTCTGTTGCATCAACATCAAAATGTCTTACTTCTGTAGCAACAATCATATCACCAATTTCCATATCACCTTGTAGCGCACCACATGTACCAATATTAATCACATACTCTGGTTTATAGTGATCTAATAATAAAGTTGTAGCAATAGCAGCATTCACCTTCCCTGGTAAACTTAACATAAGAACAATATCTTGTCCTTCATATTTACCTTCATAAAATGTTACATGTGCTATTTTTTTCTCTTTTAAATCTTCTATTTTTTCTTTTATTATAGCCACTTCTTCTGGCATTGCACCGATTAATGCTATCATAATACTATTCTACCGCTAGAATTTTGATATCCATTGAATCTTCAGGTCCAGTTGGTAATGATACTTTCGCAATATCCCCTACTTCTTTTCCTAATAAAGCTTGTGCTACTGGAGATTCATTTGAAATTTTGTATTCAAATGGGTTAGCTTCCGCACTACCTACAATTTTATAAGTTTCAGTTAAACCATCAGGTAATTCTTGATAAGTTACTGTGTTACCAAGACGAATTGCACTTGATTTTTCATCTAATTCGATAATAACAGCATAACGAATCATTTGTTCCATTTCTAGAATTCTTTGTTCGATAAATCCTTGTTCATCTTTTGCTGCATCGTACTCAGAGTTCTCAGATAAGTCCCCGAAACTACGTGCGATTTTAATTTTTTCAATTACTTCTGGACGTTTTACTTTTTTATAATGTTCTAATTCTTCAACAAGTTTGTCATAACCTTCTTGGGTCATTTGATATTCTAATTTTTCTTCTAAAGCCATAGTGGTACTCCTTTTTTTAGTCTACTCTATATTATATCTTTTTTTTTATTATTTTGCTAGTAGCGATTTAATTTTTGTTATTAAAATGTCGATAGCTATATCGTTATATCCACCATCTGGAACGATAATATCTGCATATTGTTTTGTAGGTTTAATATATTTCTCATGCATTGGTCTAACAGACACTAAATATTGATTAATTACTGATTCTACAGTTCTTCCACGTTCATTAATATCACGTAATAGTCGTCTTAAAATACGCAAATCACTTGGCGTGTCAACGAAAATTTTAATATCCATTAATTCACGTAGTTTTTCTGAATATAGACCAAACATACCTTCGATAATAATTACATCTTTAGGTTCTTGGTGTTTTTGTTCTTTACTACGAGTGTGATTTACATAATCATAAACCGGAAGCTCGACAGCTTTTCCCTCAATTAATTCTAATAAGTGGTTATAAAGTAACTCATTATCAAATGCACTCGGGTGATCATAATTTGTTTTAACTCTTTCATCCATAGTCATATGGCTTTGGTCTTTATAATAATAATCTTGCTCAATTAAAGCGACTTTATCTTGAGTTAGCTCGTCTATAATTCTTTTAGTAACGGTTGTTTTACCACTACCGCTTCCCCCAACAATACCGATAATTTTTGGTCGTTTTGTAGTCATTATCGTCCCATTTCCTTTCGCATCATATTGCTTTTAAATACTCTAGAGTCTAGTTTTGTTCTAATAATTTGAAGTGGATGTCTTGCCGCATCTAACAATTCACCATCTTCATCATAAATTTCCCCGATAACTTGTCTAAAAGTATCAATCTCAGGTCCAAAGAATTCGACTTCTTGACCTGTTTTAAAGAAGTTACGTTGTTGAATTGTTGCGATTTGAGTTTCTTCATCATAGTGAAGAACTTGTCCAACGAAATCATAATTTGTTTTCTTACCACCCTCATTTCCAAACATTTGTTCAGAATACTTAGGTATTTCATAGAAGAATGACATTGCTGTATCACGGTTAGCACATTTATATAGTTCTAATTTATATTCTGGCGTCATCTCAAAGTTATCTGGATCTGCACAATAATCATCAATTAGTTTTCTATACACACTTGCAACTGTCGCAACATAGTGAATAGATTTCATTCGCCCTTCAACTTTTAATGAATCTATACCTAACTCAATAATTTCTGGCACTGCTTCAATTAAAGTTAAATCTTTAGGACTCATCGCATATGGATTTGCACCTTCATCGAATAACTTAGTATCTTCATCAGTTCCTTCTTCATAAAGGTCATAATTCCAACGACATGATTGACAGCAACCTCCACGGTTACTATCACGAGCTGTCATGTAGTTACTTAAAGTACAACGTCCTGAATATGCTATACACATTGCTCCGTGCACAAACATTTCAATCTCAACATCTGTTTTTTCACGAATTTCTTTTATTTCCTCATATCCTGTTTCACGTGCTAATACAACACGGTGTACTCCTTCACTTTCCCAATATCTAACTTCTTTATAGTTTGAGATAGATTGTTGTGTACTAATATGTACCTCTACTTTTGGAGCAACAGCTTTACATCTTTCGATGATATATGGATCCGCAACGATTATACCACGAACACCTGCATCTTGAAGTGCCATTAAGAATTCATCTAATCCTTCAAAGTTTTCATCGTGCGCGATAATATTCGCTGTTACATAAATATCAGCTCCATATTTTGCAGCAAATTCACAACCTTCTTTTATCTCTTCGATTGTAAAGTTATCTGCGTTACTACGAAGTCCAAACTCCTGTCCACCTAGGAACACAGCATCTGCTCCATAGTGAATAGCTATTTTTAATTTTTCTAAGTTTCCTGCTGGAAGCAGTAATTCTGGTTTTTTTGTTATTACTCTCTTGCCGTCTCTAATTTCTGAAATATTTGGTATTGCCATAAGTTTAGGTCACATTCAAGTATGACCCATCCTCCTTGTCTTTTTTATTAGGTTTTATATAGGAAACCTTATCCTTTTTTCAACATTTAAAATACGATTAGTACATAGTTTTCTTATAGAAGAATCCTAAGTCGACTTCTCTATATTTCGGTTTAATTCTCTCTATATCATTATAGAAATCTTGCTTTTCATCTTCATATGCTTCTTTATCTTCGTAATAAAGATCGATAGCATCACGATAAATCGTTACTACTTCTGTAATGTAATCTTCATCTTTTAAAACACCCTCAATTTTGAATGCAGATACTCCCGCTTCAATTAGACGATCTAATTCTTCAATAGCACAAATATCATTTGCACTCATAATATGTGTACCGTTAGAATCCTCAAAAATCGGGTAACGTTCATTTCTATCTTGGCTGTATAGGAATAATTTTTTCGAATTACTATATTCCTCGATGTATTTTTCTTTACCACTATACATGAAGTAATTATCAACTAATTTTCTTACTGATTGGAACATACAAAGCATCCCTTGTACCTGAACTTCAATCTCATAGTCGCTTTTTCCAGTAATTTCAAGAATTTCATCAATTGTTAATTCTTTTGAAAGACATGTTCTATACGCTCCACGTTTCCCCCAGTAATTACAAGAGAAAGAGTTCGTAGCTAATGTATGTGGATCCCATTGAAGTTTAAAATCTAAATTCTCTTCTCTTAAAATTGTAATTATTGTTGGTTCTCCATATATTAAAGCATCTACATTTAATGTTGATAGATAATGTAAATAATCAACTAGGTCATCTATATGCTCATTATGGAATATTGCATTTACACTAACATATGCTTTTTTCCCTGCTTGGTGTATAATCTCAATAGCTTTTTTTAATTCGTCTCTCTTAAATTCACCAGCAAGACGTAATCCATATTTTTCTTCACCAATAACGAAACTATCAGCTCCTACATTTATTAGTTCATAAATATGATCAATACTTTTCGGTGTTACAACTAACTCTACTGTCATTTTTTATCCTCTCTTAATAAAATATACTAACTTCACAGTTCTATAATTTTATTTTCTCGTTGTTATAGTTATTCCATCTCCAAATGGTAATATTACACTCTCATAATTTTCATGTTTTAATAACCATTCATTGTAATTATTAATTTTTCTAGAAAGTTGTTTTAAATCTCTACTGTGTTTAATAATACTTGGATCGGCAACCATTCCTTTGAATAGCACATTGTCCGTAATAACTACAACATCTTCAGCAAAATATGGTTCATATAATTCAAAAAACTTTCTACTTTGACTCTTAGCACCATCGATGAACACTACATCATAAGGTGCATTTGCTACAACTTCATCTTGAAGTTCTAATGCATCAGCATGAAGTAATGTTATTTTATCAGTAAGATTTCGCTTTTCAATATTGTTTTTTGCTTCTTTATACATCTTATCATCACGCTCAATAGTAGTAACATTACATCCTATTCTCTCAGCTAATTTAATTGACGTATAACCAATTGCAGTTCCTATTTCCAATAAATTCTTAGCTTTCTTAACTTTCAGCATTTGAATTAAAAATCTTATCCCGATTTTATCAATTATTGGAACTCTATTTTCTTCAGCAAATTTTTCTAATTCTAAGTAAAATTCATCAAAGTCTTCTAACAAATCTATAACGTATAAGTCATCTTTTGATTCTATCGCAACCATGTTTACCTCCATATTTGTACATCATTATATAATACCATATAAGTTGGTATAAATGCAATTATAAAGACTAAAAAGGAAGTAACCCTATATTTTATGATTCTATAAAAATCACTAATACAAAGTTACTCCCACATAGTTTTTTATATATTCAAAAAATGTACTAAACTCATCTAAATTTAGAAAAGTCTATCTCTTATCGAATTTACTATTTTTATCATCTATTAAAATTAGCTGTTCTATTTTTTTAATCCTTTTCGTATAAAGTCTAAAGCAACATATACTAAATATAAAAATACAACAAAACCGATAACATCCGCAACTGGACTAGTAATTGCCTTATAAAAATAATCTAAATCATTCATAATTCACATCTCCTTTTTTACTACTTTATCATAATACTATTCACACACATTAAAAAAATAAATTACCATTGTAATCTCTCCTTTAAATTTTAATAACCTATTTTTTATTAATTTCCCCTTTTATTTTTGTACATATGAACAGTATTCGTCTCAATAAATGTAGCCAATATCCTTTACTTAATTATATCAAATAAAAAAAACAATATCAAATTATGCTATAAAGAAAAAGAGGTTAACCAAAGTCAACCTCTTTATTAAAACCTTATCTTTCTAAAGCTTGAACAGCTGTAATTAATGAAAGTTTATATACATCTTCTGCATTACATCCACGAGATAGGTCATTCACAGGAGCGTTTAATCCTTGTAAGATTGGTCCTACAGCTTCAAATCCACCAAGACGTTGTGCAATTTTGTATCCAATATTACCAGCTTCTAGGCTTGGGAACACAAATACATTAGCATCTCCTTGTACTTTTGAATTAGGAGCTTTTAATTTAGCAACTGAAGGTACAACTGCAGCATCGAATTGTAATTCACCTTCTACCGCTAATTCAGGTGCATTTTGTTTAACTAATTTAGTAGCTTCTGCCACTTTCGTAGTATCTTCAGTTACAGCTGAACCTAGAGTAGAGAAACTTAACATTGCTACTTTTGGATCAACGTTAAAGCTTTTAGCTGTTCTTGCACTTTCAATTGCGATTTCAGCTAGACCTTCTGCATCTAATGTTGGGTTAATCGCACAGTCAGCAAATACATAACGTTTGTCTTCTTTACTCATAATGAATGCACCACTTGTACGTTTTGTACCTGGTTTAGTTTTTATTATTTGTAACGCTGGACGAACAGTATCTCCAGTAGAGTGAATTGCTCCAGATACTAATCCTTCAACTTCACCTGTATATACTAACATAGTTCCGAAGTAGTTAACATCTTTTAATAATTCACGAGCTTTTTCTTCAGTTACTTTCCCTGCACGACGCTCTACAAACTTAGCAACTAATTCTTCTAATTTTTCATAGTTTTCGTGATCAATAACTTCCAAGTTAGAAACATCTAAAGATAATCCTTTAGCAACCTCTTCTACTTTTTCTTTTTTTCCAACTAACACAGGTTGAACATAACTAGTAGCGCCTAATTTAACAGCCGCTTCTAATACACGCTCATCATATGCTTCTGGAAGTACGATACGTACATTTTTCCCTTCTAATTTTTGTTGAAGTTCTACAAATAAATCATTTGCCATCTTCATTTCCTCCTAATTGTATATAATATCTTTAATATGTCTTATCGGCTTTAAGCTTAAAGCGTCAAATAAACTTCCCTTACCTAGAATTGTGTAGCCTAGCAATAATCCAATATAAAATATAATTATCATTAAGGCTATATTACGCAAGTATCTTGTTAACTTATCATTTAGTTTCATAATGAAATCCTACTCGTCTATTCTTTGAATATCTGCACCTAATTTTCTCATTTTTTCTTCGATGTCAACATATCCTCTATCAATATGATAAATGTCAATAACTTTAGTAGTTCCCGTTGCCATTAATCCCGCAATAACTAATGCCGCTCCAGAACGTAAGTCTGTTGCCCTTACAGTAGTTCCTTCTAAATGAGGTAATCCCTCAATTAGTGAACTTCTACCTTCGATTCTAATTTTAGCATTCATTCTACGTAGTTCTTCTACGTGCATAAATCTATTTTCAAAAACTGTTTCTGTAATTGTACTTGTACCATCAGCTAAAAGTGTTAATACGCACATAATAGATTGCATATCAGTTAAAAAACCTGGGTGTGGTAGAGTTTTAACATCTACAGGTTTTAAACTATCCAACTTATTACTTACACGCATAGAGTTTTCATCCACTACTTCAATGTTAACTCCCATTTCACGCATTTTACTCACTAAAGCAACATTATCTTTGTATGGAGCTCCTTTAACAAGAACATCTCCTTTAGTTGCTGCAGCCGCAATCATGTATGTTGCCGCTTCTACACGGTCTGGCATTACTGAGTATTCAGCTCCTACTAGTTTTTCAACACCTTCTACAACTAAAACAGAAGTTCCTTTTCCTTCAATCTTAGCACCCATTTTTATCAAGAAGTTAATCATATCTTCAATTTCAGGTTCTTGTGCTGCATTTACGATTGTAGTTTTACCTTTTGCTAAACAACTAGCCATAATTACATTTTGAGTTCCTCCTACACTTGGGAAATCAAAGAAGATAGTTGTTCCTTCTAATTCTTTTTCTGCACGAGCTTCTACAAACCCTGCATCTTGAATAATTGTTGCACCTAGTGCTTCAAATCCTTTTAAATGTTGATCAATTGGTCTACTTCCAATTGAACATCCTCCTGGCATCGCTACTTTAGCACTTCCTTCACGTGCTAGCATTGGACCTAAAACTAAAAATGATGCACGCATCTTACTAACAAATTCAAAAGAAGCCTCTGTTAATAATGGATTTCTCGCATCCATTTCCAATGTATTTTCATCAGGTCTATAATCTATTTTCACTCCTAGACTTTCAAATAATAATCCTATTGTTTTAATATCTGATAATTTAGGAACGTTATAAAATTTACTTGTACCCTCTGTTGCTAATAATCCAGCTGCTAATATTGGTAAAGCAGCATTCTTCGCACCAGAAACTTGTACTTCTCCTATTAAAGGTGTTCCACCTTTAACAACTATTTTTTCCAAGTTGTTTCCTCCATCTCTATATTTACATTTTATATCACATATAATACTACCACAAATTAATAAATAAATAAAGTTTGAATAATTATTTTAATATTTATTTTATTAAAAAATATAGTTTCTATTATCAAATAATGAAAAACTAATTTAAATTACATAAATGAATAATTATTATCTCTATCATTTAAAAATCTAATTCTAAAAAAGTTATTCTACAAAAAAGGATAATTTCATAAAAAATACTTTTTATGATTTTATAATTTTGTAGAATAACACTTTTTTTACTTTACTACATTTCTGATAAATTAAACTATCAATTATAATTCATCAAAGAAAGATAATTGAGCTTTTTCAGGCAGGCCTTTTAATGTTCCCATCTCTCTTAAATACTCTACTACTGTAGATGAAACACTTCCTCGTTTCGAAAAGTCTTCAATTGAAAGGAACGATTTTTCTTCTCTCGCTTGAACAATTTTGTTCGCTACGTTATCTCCAAGTCCAGGAACAATCGAGAATGGTGGGATTAACGTATTCCCTTCAATGATATAATCATGGCTTGCTGATTTCTCTAAATCAACTTTCGAGAATGTAAAACCACGTTCCATCATTTCATTAGCAATCTCATAGCTTACTAAAGCATCTTTATCTTTATTCGATAATTCATTCTTATCTGTAGTTTTTATTTCTTTAATTTTTGCTTTTAATGTTTCTGCTCCCTTAACAACGGTTATAATATCAAAATCACTCGCTCTAACTGAGTAATATGCACAGTAATATGTAAGTGGTTGATGCACTTTAAACCATGCAATTCTTAAGGCCATTAATACATATGCACATGCGTGGGCTTTAGGGAACATATATTTAATTTTTTTACATGAATCAATATACCATTCTGGTACATTATTATCAATCATCGCTTTTTCAAAATCTTCAGTAAGACCTTTACCTTTCCTAACACTTTCCATTATTTTGAAAGATAAACCTTCTTCTAAACCAGCATGTATTAAGTATACCATGATGTCATCACGACATCCAATTACATCTTTAAGTTCACATGTACCATTTTTGATTAATTCTTGTGCATTACCTAACCAAACATCGGTACCATGAGATAATCCAGATATCTGAACTAACTCCGAATATGTAGTCGGCTTCGTATCATCTAACATTTGAATAACAAAGTTTGTTCCAAATTCGGGTATTCCAAAAGTTCCACTTGCTGAATCCACTTGATCTCTAGTTACACCTAGTGCCTCAACTGTTGAAAAAATACCCATTACTTCAGGATCAGATACGTCAATTGTCTTAGGATCTATTCCTGATAAATCTTGAAGTTTTCTTATCATAGTCGGATCATCGTGTCCAAGTATATCAAATTTTAAAATATTATCGTGAATAGAGTGGAAATCAAAGTGAGTAGTTCGCCATGGACTCGTTTCATCATCCGCCGGGAATTGGTACGGCGTAAAGTCAAAAATGTCCATATCATTTGGAACAACTAGTATCCCTCCAGGGTGTTGACCAGTAGTTCTCTTAGAACCTTCACATCCTGCTGCTATTCTCTCTATATCAATACTTCTTTTTTCTACTTCATTTTTCTCATAATAATCTCTAGTAAATGAATAAGCCGTCTTTTCGGCAACTGTCGAAATTGTTCCCGCACGGTATACGTAATCCTCACCAAAAATTTCTTTCGTAAAGTTATGTGCCGTAGCTTGATATTCTCCAGAGAAGTTTAAATCTATATCGGGTACTTTATCCCCATTAAATCCTAGGAAAGTCTCAAACGGAATATCCTGACCATCTTTAATCATCTTCACATCACAATGAGGACAATTTTTATTTGGAAGGTCAAATCCTGAAGCATATTCTGCATTTAAGAAAAATTCACTATGTTTACATTTTGGACAAACATAATGTGGCGCTAGCGGATTAACCTCTGTAATCTCCATCATCGTAGCAACTAATGATGAACCAACAGACCCTCTTGATCCTACAAGATATCCATCATCAAGTGATTTCTTAACTAGTTTATGTGAAATTAAATATACTACACTGAATCCATTACCAATAATAGATGCAAGTTCTTTTTCTAATCTTTTTTCTACTATTTCTGGCAATTGTTCCCCATATATTTTATGAGCCATATCATAACTTAGATTACGAACTTCATCTGCTGCCCCTTCAATATTTGGTGTATATAACTTATCTTTTAACGGAACTACTAACTCAATCATATCGTTAATTTTATGAGTATTTTCTATAACTATTTCTTCTCTTAATTGTTCATCAAGATAAGAGAATTCTTTTAACATTTCTTCAGTCGTTAAAAATGTTGCCATAGGTTTTAAATCACGTGCACCAGGATTACTTTTCACCGTTAATCTTAATATTTGGCGATAAACATGTTGATATTCATCTAAATAATAACAGTCTCCTGTTGCTACAACTATTTTTTCTTTTTTCTCAGCTAATTTTATTAATTTTTTCAGAATTTCTTCTAACTCGGCATTATCCGATATTCTTTCATTTCTTATGAGATTAGCATAATGATGTTTTGGCTGAATTTCTATATAATCGTAAAAATCAATTATATTTTCCACCTTAGCTTCTTTTGAGTTTAACAATTCTTCAAATACTTCATTATCACCATTACCACTACCGATTAATAAATCTTCACGATATTGTTCTAATAAACTACGTGGAATTGTAGGCTTAGCTGAATTTAAATATTTAGTACAACTATAAGACACTAATCTAAATAAATCTTTCAATCCTTTTGCATTCTTAACTAAAATTGAACATGGAAAAGTTCTAGAGCGTTTATGTGCAAGTTCTAAATCAATCTTTTCATCAATCTCATTATGATATTCAATGCCAAGTTCATACAATTGATCTAACATTTTCACAAAAATCTCTGCAGTAGCTTTAGTATCATAAATCGCCCTGTGGTGTTGTACTAAACGCACTTTATATAATTTGGCTAAATTACTAAGACCATGCCTTTTAGCTTCTTTATTTTCGGCACGAGAGATGAATAACGTATCTATACTAGCATTATTTTTATTCTCTAAACCTAGTCGCTCAAAACATGTATCTAAGAATCCAAGATCAAATTTAGCGTTGTGCGCTACTAATATGTCATCTTTATCTAACCAATTATAAAAGTTAGTCATGACTTCTTTTTCTAATGGAGCATCTCTAACATCATCATTAGTAATACTCGTTAATCTTGTGATTAATTCTGAAATAGGTCTTTGTGGATTAATGTAACTTTCAAAACTGTCTATTTCAGCCCCATTTTTCACCTTAACTGCAGCTATCTCGATTAGTCTATCACGTTCGGCAGAAAGACCTGTAGTCTCAACGTCAAATACAACATAAGTAGCATCTTTTAATTTAAGATTCTTTGGGTTAGTTGTAGCTGTAATGCTATCATCCATAATAAAAGCATTAAGACCATAAATAGGTTTAATATCTTTTCCTTTTGAACTTAGACAAATTTCTGGATATGCTTGAACCCCATAAGTGTCAGTGAAAGCAATAGCTTCGTGTCCCCAATCCATAGCCCTAGATATATATTCTTTCGCAGAAGAAATACCTTCTAGCTGACTCATTTTTGTATGAGTATTTAACTCTATTCTCTTTTTACCACTATAATTATCTTTCTTTTCATCTTTGTGAGCAACTTCAATTGACTTCGGTTCTATAATTGTATCTCTTAAATATGGATCATTACTAACACTTCCATGAATCTTAAGCCATTGCCCTTTTTTTATTCCTTTTACTAAATCGATAAGTTCATTTCTTCTTTTATTTTGAAACTTAGAATTAGGATTATTACCAAATAGTCTTAATATAATAGAATCACTGTAGTCAGTAAGTTTTAAGCGGTATTGACTTGAACCATTTCTATGAACAATTTCTTCAGTTCCAAAAACTTGAGCCATTATTGTTACATCGCCGGCATAACCAATAACATCCTTAATTTCAACGATATCTTCATCACGAATTTCTTGTCCATAACGAGTTCCCCCACCTCCACCGAAGGCAGCAAATTTTTTCTCAGGTTCTTTTGGTTTTCTTTCCGCATTTTTCTTATCAATTTCTTCTAGTTTTACAATTTCCTGGGAAATCTTCTCTTCTTGACTTTCTAACACCGCTTCTACATCAGTTTTAGAAAAGTTAGGAATGATATCTTTAATTGCAATACCAAGGTTAGAATAACTACTTATTATCTGGTGTTTTCTCTCATTAATAAAGTTATTCCAAATAGACGGAGCCATTATCTTCATAGTTAAAACATTGTTGTTTACATCTATTTCACTAAATAAAATACTCTCTAATAATACTTGAGATATTTCTGAAAAATTCTCTAGTATTATATATTTCCAAAATTCTTTTATTTGCTCATCAGTTACAATATTACTTATCTTTAAGCGATAATTAACAACATAATCACCCATAAAACTTTCACGTAATTTTTGTATAAGTAATGTTAATTCATCTACTAACGGCAAAGTTTCACCACTGAAATTAAATGTCCATGTCTTATTTTTATTATCTTTTTCTATATTATCTAAAGAAAAATTAATAAGTTTTGAGCCGGCTAATCTTTCTTCTAATTCTAATGTTTTAACCAATAAAGAAAAATGTTTATTACTCATGCTTCCTCCTATAGTTTTACTAAATCGACAAATTTTTATAATAAATATCGTCTAAACGAAAAAAATCCATTCATTTTGTTTCTACTTTGACAAAATGAACTAGCTTTTCAATAAGACATTATTATAAATTATCAACGCAATATAATTTTATACTTATTTAAATTATACTAAAAATACCAACTAAAAACAAATGGTTATTTTATATTAACTATTTATTTTTAATTGGTATTTATTATTTTAACTTTTTCTTATTATTTGTAGAATGCTTCTACTTTAGCTAATACATCCGCAACTTCTGTATCAACTTTTTCTAAAGTTTTTCTTTCTTTAACTTCCACGATTCCTTCACCAGCTTTTTTACCTACAACTACTTGTAATGGTATACCGATTAAATCCGCATCGTTAAATTTAACTCCAGCACGTTCTGCTCTGTCATCATAAAGTACTTCATACCCAGCAGCCGTTAACTTATCATATAATTCTTCACTAAGTTTTACTTGTTCTTCTTTCTTAACATCTACACACACTAAGTGAACTTGATATGGAGCTACTTCTTTAGGCCAGATAATTCCTTTATCATCACTATGTTGTTCAATGATTGCTGAAATAACACGAGTTACCCCGATTCCGTAACATCCCATATAGAAGTGATTTGCACGACCATTTGCATCTAAGTAAGTAATGTCCATAGATTCTGAGTATCCTTTACCAAGTTCGAACACTTGTCCTACTTCGATACCTTTAGCAAATTTAACTGGTCCTGATAAGTCTTCAGCTAAATCACCTTCTTCAATCATACGAAGGTCATAGTGAGCATCGATTTCATAATCTCCTGGGTTTACGTTAATGTAGTGGAATCCTTTCTTGTTAGCTCCACAGCTGTGGTTGTACATATATTTAATAGCATTATCACCGATTACTTTACAGTTTTTAATGCCAAATGGTCCCATATAACCAACAAAACCTCCCATAACTTCTTCAATTTCTTGTTCAGTTGCCATTTCTACTTCAGAAGTTCCTGTAGCTTTCATGAATTTAATATCATTAAGTTGGTCGTTACCACGCATAAGAACTAAATAGAATTCTCCATCCGCTTTTAAAGCTAATGCTTTCATAGCGCGATTTACATCAACACCACAATATGCAGCGATATCATCGATAGTTTGTTGATTTGGAGTTTCTAATAAACTACGCTCTTTTTTCTCAAAACCAGCAGGCATAGTGTAGTTTTGTTCAACTACTGCCGCAGTTTCAATATTTGCTGCATAATCACTCTCTTCTGTATACGCAATAGTATCTTCTCCAACTTCTGCTAAAGCTTGGAACTCATGAGTATAGCTTCCTCCGATATTTCCAGAATCAGCTTTTACCGCACGATATTTAAGTTCAAATCTATCAAAAATATTACTATAGGCTTGATAATAATCTTTATAAGTTTCTCTTAAAGATTCTGGTGTATCGTGGAAAGAATAACCATCTTTCATGATGAACTCTTTACAACGTAATAAACCTAAACGTGGACGAATTTCATCACGGAATTTAGTTTGAATTTGATATAAGTTCACTGGAAGTTGTTTATATGAAGTTACCATGTTACTAACTGTTTGACAGATAATTTCTTCAGCGGTTGGACTTAATGCATACCCAGCATTTTTTCTGTCTGTAACACGAATTAGCTCGTCTCCCATTTTGTTCCAGCGACCAGATTTTTTCCAATATTCATCTGATTGTAAAATTGGCATTAATAATTCTACAGCACCAATTTTTTCGTGTTCTTCTCTTATAACTTTTTCAATTTTTTGAATTACTTTAGTAGCTAAGGGAAGATGAGTGTAAACTCCTGCAGATACCTGCTTCACCATCCCCGCTTTAATAAGCAACTTGTGACTTGTTGCTTCTGCAGAGGATGGTACTTCTCTTGTTGTTGGAATAAATGTTCTTGATTGTCTCATAACAATACCACCTCTCATTTTTAAAATTACTTATATTATACCACAAAACTTATGATTTTTTTCAAATAATTTCACTTTTTTATAAATATATTACTGTATTACATAGCTGTAATTTATTGTTATTAAATTTTAAATATTACATTTAAAACTATAATCAGTGTTACTTTCACTTTCTATTGTAATTTTTTATTAAACACTTACCCATAAATTTAATACTGTTATATATCTTTTTTACTACACTAATAGCGATTTTCATTATTACTAATTTATCAACACTTTTTATCTTTATCTTCTGTTATTTCTTTTTCAAGATTTTTTCGAAAATATTATATTTTTAGTTGTTAGTAATTTAATTTTTTCTAATAATATAGTATAATAAATAAGATAATTATTTATGGAGGGATATATGTTTAATTATCCTAATAAAAAAGGTAATTTTATTCAAAAAACTAAGTATTCTAATAGAGGGATGGAACTTGAAGAGGATATAAATTTTGCGAATAAATATTATTTAAATAATGACATAGCCGTAATTCATAAAAAACCAATTCCTATTCAAATTGTTGAAGTTAATTATCCTAGTAGATCTAGTGCTATGATTACCAAAGCATTCTATAAAACACCTTCTACTACGGATTACAACGGTCTTTGGAATGGAAAATATATTGATTTCGAGGCAAAAGAAACTAATTCAGCCACTTCGTTTTCTCTAAATAATATCCATGATCACCAAATCGAACATATGCAAAAAATTTTAAATCACGGTGGAATAACTTTTATCATAGTTCGTTTTAAAAAGATAGATAGAACCTTTATTTTACCTTTTAAAAATTTTATTTTCTTTCATAATCGAGCTAATAACGGAGGAAGAAAATCAATAAAGCTTAGTGAATTTGAAGAATCGGCATTTGAATTATCATTCAACTATAAAATAAGATTAGATTATTTAAATATTATAAAAAATAATGAAAGTGAGTTTTAATAACAGATGAAAACTTTGTTTAAATATATAAGTTCAATCTTTTTTTCAATCTGCTTAGTATTATTCTTTGTTGTTATGATACTATTTGCACGTGAATTAAGAGATGTTCCTGATATTACTCAGGCAAACTTACAAGATCCTTTATCATCGGAAATCTATGATAAAAATCTTAATTTAATCGCTACTGTTGGAGCTGAAAAAAGAGAATATGTATCATTAGAAGATATCCCTAAAAATATAACTGATGCGGTTCTTTCAACAGAGGATACAAGATTCTATTCTCACCTTGGGATCGATCCTATTCGTCTTATCAAAGCAGTTCTTGTTAACATACGTTCTAATTCTGCTCAACAAGGTGCTAGTACAATAACTCAACAAGTAGTAAAAAATTCATTACTTACATCAGATAAATCGTTACAACGTAAAATTCAAGAAGCATACTTATCTTTAAAATTAGAAAATAAATACTCTAAAAAAGATATATTGGAAATGTATATGAACAAAATATACTATTCTGATGGACAATACGGTGTAAAAACAGCTGCCAAGTATTTCTATAATAAGGAATTAGATCAGTTGACTTTACCACAAGTTGCTCTTTTGACTGGTATGCCTCAACAACCAATATTATATAATCCTTACGATTATCCTGAACAAGCTAAAGAACGACGCGATACTGTATTATATGCACTTTTAAGTAATGGAAAAATCTCAGAAGATGAATACAATAATGCAGTTAATACGCCAATTACTGAAGGTATTGTAAGCAAAACAAAAGAAGAAAGAGCTAATCAACACACTTATAATCCTAAGTTTGCTGCTTACATAGATCAAATTACAAAAGAATTAAAAGAAAATAAAAACTTTGAAAATGTTAAAGATCCGTTGTCTATGGGACTAAAAATTTACACTAACTTAAATCCTGAATTACAAATGTATGTTCAAGATATGTTAGACAATCAATCTTACCCGATGACACCGCATGCTTCTCAAGCTGCTATTTCTGTTCTTGACACTAAAACTGGACTTGTTGAAGCTATCGGTGGAGGAAAAAATTATAAAGCCGGTGGTTATAACTTCGCAGTAGACGCACGTGTACAACCTGGTTCATCAATTAAACCTCTAATCGACTATGCTCCTGGGATTGAATATTATGGTTGGGATCCACAAACAACATTTTCTGATACACCATATAAAATAGCTGGAACTGAGTTTTATATTCAAAACTGGGATAGAATTTATCATGGAACAGTGCCTATGACTCGAGCAGTGTCTTGGTCTTACAATATTCCCGCAGTACGCGCTTTCGAATCTGTAGGATATGAAAGATCTAAACTTTTTGCTGAGAGATTAGGAATACCTGTAACTAAAGATGAACCCACTACAGCAATCGGTGGTAATGTTGATGGAGTTTCAACTTTACAAATGGCTGGAGCCTTTGCTTCATTCGGTAATAAAGGTTACTATAACAAACCTTCTACTATTGTAAAAGTATTTAATGCTAATGGTAAAGAATTGGTAAATATTAAGTCTGAGCCTGTAAAAGCAATGTCTGAGGAAACAGCTTATCTTATGACAAACGTCTTAAAAGGAGTTTTAACTGAAGATGGAACATCTCCTAATGGTAAAATTCCAAACTTTGACATGGCTGGTAAATCTGGATCTAGTACCTTCGATGACACCGCATATTACAACTATGGAATTGATGTAGTTAATTCTACAAAAGATAGCTGGATGATAGGTTATACGACCGACTATACAGTTGCAGTTTGGCAAGGAGCTGATATAGTCGATTCAGCTGCTAAAGCTTTATCTTATGATCAAGCAAAATCAACCCAAGTTATAATGGCAAATGTTCTGAAGAAAGCTTCAGATAATAAAGTTCCTGCAGCATTTGAAAAACCAGCAGGAATCGAGTCGAAAAATGGCGTTGAATACGCTAAAGAAAGAAATAAAGAAACAGACTATATGTATGCTGGTAGTGATCGTGATGCTGTTTATCAAGCAGCACTTGCACAAAAACAACGTGAAAATCGTTCTGCATTAACATCAGTATTTAATTCACTAACAAACTCAGCTACTAGGGCAACTATAAATCAAGGTACAGCAAATTCAAGAGCTTCTGCTAACAATACAGCAGGATCAACTAGAGCTGCCCAAAATAATCGTAGGCGATAAAATAAAAGAATCGTAAGAAATAAAAATTTCTTACGATTCTTTTATTATCAATTTATAATTTTCTTATATATACTCTCACAGATAAAAAAATCTAACTCATCATCAATATCATAACTATATATTTTTTCCATCTTAAATACTTTTGTTCTTTTTGAATAAAATGTTTTATCCCTCAAATAATTGTCTTTTGTTGACATCCATATTGAACCATTTGGATAAATATTGACCGGTTCATCCTGTCTTCTGTAATCACCACCATGCCTTGAAGGTATCAAATATCCATCATTTTCATCCATAAATAAACTTTTATTTAATCTATAATTACTAAATGACACTAAATGGTCACAGTTTTCAAACAAATCAAAAGCATCTAGTATATGCTCTTTCTTTCTTATAGGCGATGTAACTTGCAAATTTATAAATATAAAGTTTTCTTGTATGTCCTTAAATAAATAATTCAATGTATCAAATGTCGTTGAAGAATCTAGTGAAACATTTTCATCACGAATCTTATAAATACATTTCTCACCATATTCTTCTCTACAAATATCTAAATATTCTTCTGAATCAGAAGATATCCAAATTTCATCAAACTTGCCACTTTCCAATGCCACATCTATAGTATGAAAACATAATGGCCTTCCACAAAATAGCTTTATATTTTTGTCTACTAGACCTTTTGAACCTTTTCTTATTAATATAATTCCAATTTTTTTCAAGTTTATCCTACTTTCTTATGATGTTTTATCATTAATTATTATAACACCATAATGCATTTTAGACTATACGATTATATAACAAATAAAAAGGGGAGGACCCAAAAGTCCTAAATTTTAAAAAAGTGTATATGATAACTCATAGACGCAGTGGTTTATTGATATCTAAATTCGCTTTATAAAAGCTTTTTAGATATCTAATAACCTGTGCGGGGGTGACTCGACAAAATCTTGTTTCTACGAAATCACGATTTTTGAGTCGCTCCCACACAACCTTATTAATCTCTATGTTAGAAATTAAATCCTTCATAGAATATTCTATTTTTTCCTATCCCTTTTTCTTTTAATAGTTTTTCATATGAAATATTCATCACCATTTGACCTGCAATAATATAATTATAGTGATCTCCAATTGGTAAATAATCACTTAATTGTTCAGAAGTAAATCTCCCATTTTGACAATGTGATTTAAAATTACTTCTTTCATTCCATAATTTAAATTTTTCTTGATATAATAATTTCTTATCCTTTTTTACAGTATATAAAAATGTAATATCTTTATCATCAAACTTATCTGCTAATCCAAGTAAAGGAACGACACCAATTCCTCCTCCGATAAGAACAAACTTTTCATTCTTACCAGATTTTTCTATCATTGAACTTAAGACTCCATATCCTCTTGTTAAATTAACTTTTTCTCCTACTTCTAAATTAGATAGATTTTTAGTAAAATCTCCTATTCCTTCTATCGACATTTGAACGTATCCATCACGTTCTGGAATATTTAAAATAGAAAATGGATGAGGTTCTTTCATTCCTTTTACATTAGGAAAGGAAATAAATGCAAAATCTCCCGCTTCTATTTTTCTTAAAACTGATTTACTAGTAGTTATTGTTAATTCAGTAATATTATTGTCAACTTTTCTCACATTTTTTAAAATACCAACTTGAACATTTAAGTATTTATTATATGCATAGTACCCATATGCTCCAAACGCTATAACAGTGTATAAAATAACTAATACTGTAAATGGAACTATACTTCTAATATAAGGAATCAGAAGTACATGTAAAAATGCAAGTAACGCAGCTACTAAATTAAGCCTATGTATCCACATAGATAATTCATGTTTAAATATTTTTTCTAATGCTTTCTTTACTTTCATCAAAATACTAATCCTTGAAGTTAACCAACCTGCCATAAAAACAAGAGAATAGACAATTATTGCCATAAATATATACATTGCCCACTCACCAGTTAATTTTATAAGGCCTGACGACTTTAGTAACTGATCATGCAAGTACATAAAAATTACAGCAAAAATTGCAGTTACTCCATGAATTATATACATATCTGGTAAACCTATTATTCTATCTAACCATTTAGGTTGAGTCGATAAGAATATTGCTGAAAGCATCCATGAATATGCAAATACTCCTAAATTAATCGCTAATACTCTACTTCCAAATACCTCAGGTAAACCATTTCCTACTGTTATTATTAATGGTAATGGTATAGTTAATAGTACTATTAACCAAATCATATTAAATATAAATTTATGTTCTCTCAACATCCGTTATTTTTCCTTCCTCAAATACTCTTTTAATTCCCTCTTTTGTTAACAAAATTCCAGTCAATTTGTTATTTTCTACAAATTCACTCCAAACTTTTTTATTAGATACTATACCCACTGTTGCCATTACATCTACATCTGATAAATATCTTCCAATAACTGTAACTTGGATATGCTCAATATCATTCTCACTTTTAATATGCTGGCCTTTTTTATTAATCCCCGAGGTTGCCACCGCTCCATTTTTTATACTGTATCTAGCTATTATCTTTTCTCTATCCTCAGGATTTTCTATCCCTATTTCCCAAGAAAAATCACTATCAAGACTAGTACCTACTTGCATATCTCCAGCTCCATTAATTGCACCAGCTTCTATAATATTATTATCAATTAATGGCTTAATATATTTCATAAAAACAGTTTCTATAGCCCAACCTTTAACAAGTCCTGTCGGATTATATTTTCCTTCAAAAAACGGATCAAATAAGCCTCGCGTCTCTTTTTTTGCTAAAATTGAACGGCTATACACTTCTTGATATTCTAAATCAAAAAAATTTTCTTGTAAAACTTCACCTAAATCGGTATGCCTACTAACCAAACTATCAGTCAGAAATGGTGAAAATTTTTCTTCTACTTTTTTCAAATATTTATCAATCTCATCGATAACTTGATTCAATGCCTCTATTAAAGTTTCATCGAAATTATTCTTTACAAAAGCAATTGTAAAAGGCATATTCATCTTTTTTAAAACATAAGTTTTATACTTAACCATCTTATTTAGCCTTATTTAATGCATCCTGTAATGAACCTTTGAATCCTTCAAAAGTTTCAGACGCTCCTGATACTAATGCAATATCACTACTCTGTGCTTCTATCGCTTCTTCAACATACTTAGGAAGCGCCGTCTTATTAATACTTTGTGAAAATTCTTCATCTGGTTGAAGTAGTACATTTATATTAGAAATCTTCCCACCTTGAACAACAACACTTACTTGAAAATCACCTTTATTTGTTTTAGTTACTGCACCTGTGTACGTACCATCTTTATACGTTACACCTTCTTTTGTTGAAGAAGTTGTACTATTTGTTGTATTTTTTGATTCTTTATTTTCTGCTTGGTTAATGTTCTGCGTTTTTTGATTTGACGGTGTAGTTTGTATGCTTGGTTTCACAAAGGTATAATACCCTGCTGTTAAAGCAGATGCACCTACTACTCCTATTAATGCTGTTTTCTTTATTTTACTCATGTTATCTCTCCTATATTTTCTATGCTTTTAAGGATAATATACCATATTTTTAATATATGACCTACTAGATTGCATTAATAAATATTATATTATTTATAACTAAATCATAGCTAATGTGAAAATTACAGAAGCATATCAAAATCATTTCATTTTAGTTAACATAATTTTAAAATAAAGAAATCTTTAGAGATATTTTTTACCTCTAAAGATTTCTTTTTTATTTCTTCGGTCTTGTTTCTGGAAATCTAAAAATAAAAATAATATAGCAACCAAAGCTGCTCCCACATTGTATGTTGAGGTAATGATTGCACTTGTCATTATTTTCTTATCATTTGGTATAAATTTTGCTACAAATGAATTTATGAAAACTATAATCATTGATCCACCGAATGCCATTATCATTCTAGATATTGTATATAGCCAATAATTATGAGTGAATATAGCAAAAAATGAAAAACATAAACAGAATAATGCTAACAGTGCAGCTTTTCTTGGATGTAATCTAATCAAAATAAATGCTGCTAATAAATTAGCTATAATTCTAGCAATTGTAATTGTATAGTTAACAACCTCAGATATTATAGGTGATACTTTCTCACCATTAAAATAATAATCTGTAATTTGTTCGATAAATTTGATCCTGCTACCCAGTTTGTAGCAAATACTACATACGCTGTAATTAGCAGTGCAAACATAATTATACCTTGCCTTCGAGTAGGCGAATTTGACGATAGTTCCATTGATTTACCTCTTTCTTTCTCTTTTAAAATTAGTACATCTATAAAGTGTTAGAATACTGTTTCCAGAATACTATATTAGTTTAATATAAACATTCAGAAAATGTAAGAAAAATATACTGTTTGCATTACGTTTTAATGAAAATATTTTTAAAATTAAAAAAAGACTAATATCAAAGTATTAATCTTTTTTTCTAAATAATTTTTTTAATGATAATACTGGTTTATTCCTTACTATCTTGTCATTACCAACAAATTCTCTCATTTCTTTTAAACATTTTCCAGAATTTTTGACTATAAAATTGAAACTCCCAGCTCTTTTTGTATCGATAAAAAATCCTCTGATATATCTATCTCTAAAAAACATCTGTGCTCGCACTTTTTCAATCTCAGTCCAAGGTATTTGAATATAATCTTCTGGATTTCTATGATTATAGAACTCAAAAGCTTTATCTCCTACCATAACATCCCCATGTTTGTTCCCAATTGATCCAGTAAGACAATTAGCTTTCGTTGTATAAACTACCTTAGTATTCATTGATACTACCATAACTAACACCTCTACTCTATTTTCTTTACTAACTTTAAAAAGGAAGTTGAGACATCTTGCCTCAACCTCCTATGCTTTATTACATTACACCTGCTACGTGAGCAATTACACCTAAAGCGAATAATCCAAAGATTATTACTACTGGGCTTACTTTACGTTTTAATAACCACATACATACGAATGTTAATAATAACGCTGCAAATCCAGGAATAAGTTGATTTAAGTTATCTTGTAATGTTGTAACTTTTTCTGGTGTTAATGAGAACTTACCACTTGTTGCTTTTGTAACAATATCTTGTAATACTTCACCAGTAATGTGTGTACCTTTTTCTGGGAAATGAATAAATGCTTTTTCATCTAATTGTACTTTAGAAACTACTAATGGGAAACTGATGTTAGTCCAACGTTGAACTAAGATACCCATTACGAACATCCCAAGGATTGAAGCTCCTTTTGTAATAGTTTGTAAAATACCACCTGAAAGGTCACTTGTAATTTCAGAACCTTTTTTATATCCGAATTCTTGTGTATACCATAAGAATCCAATACGGATTAAGTTCCATGCGATAAAGAAGAATAATGGTGCAATAATTGAACCACCAGTTGCTAATGAAGCTGCGATAGCTCCAAGAATAGGACGAACTGTGAACCAGAATACTGGATCCCCAATACCTGCTAATGGTCCCATCATACCAACTTTAACCCCTTGAATTGCTGCATCATCGATATCAGCTCCATTTGCTTTATCTTCTTCTAAAGCAAGTGTAACCCCTAAAATTGGTGCTGCAATATATGGGTGAGTGTTAAAGAACTCTAAGTGACGTTTTAATGCTTGTGTAGCATCTTCTTTATTTGGATATAGTTTTTTTAGTGCCGGGATTAAAGCGAATGCCCAACCACCATTTTGCATACGTTCATAGTTCCATGAACCTTGAAGGAACTGAGAACGTAACATAACGCTACGACGATCTTTTTTACTTAATGTAATTTTTTTCTCTGACATTTCTAGTTCCTCCTTATTAATAATCATTTAAGATATCGCCTAGTGGATCTCCAGATGAAGTATTTCCACCTCCACCGCCACCTTTGTTTTTAGAAAGGTTTAGGTAGATAATTGCTAAACATAATCCGATGATACCAGTTGCGATAAGTGTTAATTGGCTAATTGGTGCTAATGCAAATCCTAAGAAGAAGAATGGCCATACTTCTTTAGTTGCCATTAGGTTAATAACCATTGCAAAACCAACTGCAACTACCATTCCTCCACCGATTGCCATACCTTCTGTGAACCATTTTGGTAAAGCTTCAAGAGCTTTTTGAACTACTGATGATGGAATGAACATTAATAATCCTGCTGGAATAGCAACACGTAATCCTTGAGCTGCAAGAGCTACGTAGTGCCAGAATTCAACTCCACGGAAGTTACCGTGTTCTGCCGCACGGTCAGCTTGGTGAACGATAACTACTGATAATGTACGAACAACCATTGTAAGTACAAGTCCTACTGTAGCTAATGTAACAGCTGTTGCGATAGCGATAATACGTCCTTCAGCTGAGAAATCACCAGCTTTAATGAAAATAATAGCAGATGCTACTGATGCTAAAGCTGCATCGGGAGCAACCGCAGCCCCAATATTGGCCCATCCAAGTGCTAATAATTGAAGAGCTCCACCTAAAATAATACCTTCTGATAAATGTCCTGTTGCTAAACCGATTAAAGAACAAGCAATAATTGGTTGATGGAATTGGAATTGGTCTAAGATACTTTCCATACCAGCTAATAACGCAACAATAAGGACTAATATAACTGCTAGAATACTAAATTCCATAGTGTCCTCCTAATTTTTATTAAATTATAATTTTAAACCTTCACTTGATTTAGCTTCAATAAGCTTGAATAAATCTGATGGTGAATCGTTAGATACTTTACGTACATCAAATTTAACACCTAAATCACGAAGTTTTTTGTATACTTCTACATCTTCTTGATCTAATGATAATACGTTGTTAATTTGAACTTTACCAACAGAGTGAGCCATAGAACCAATGTTTAATTCTGGAATCTCTACTCCTTTTTCGATTACTGCAAGAGCATCCTGTGGTGTTTCAAATAATAATAATGCTTTTGTATCACCAAATCGTGGATCATTATAAACTTGAACAAGCTTATCCAATGGAATTACGTGTGCACGCACTCCTGGAGGAGCTGCTTGCTCAATAAGTTTTTTACGTAATTCATCTTTTGATACTGAATCTGAAACTACAATAATTCTGTTTGGATGAGTTGCTTTTGTCCAGTTAGTAGCAACTTGTCCATGTAGTAGACGAGTATCGATACGGGCTAATACAAATTCAATTTTCCCGTTTCCTAACACTGTACCTTCAGGAATCTCTCCTTGTGGTGCAGCTGTTGTGCTTTCAGCTACTTCTGCTTTAGGTTGTAGTTCTTCAGGGCGAACTTTAACCCCATCAATAGCTGTTGGTGTGATTGCTTTTGCAATCTCGTGAGCTGTTGTCATAGTGAATCTACTTGCATATGCTTCGATAAGCATTGGTAAGTTTAATCCTGCTACGATTGCTCTTTTCTCTGGTGCTTCTTCAAATAACTTATTAGCTTGGTTAAATGGACTTCCACCCCAAAGATCGACAAGGAAAAGAATTTCTTCAGAATCTACTTTAGCGATAGCTTCTTGAAGTTTTCTTTGCAAGTCTTCAGGTCCTTCACTAGGCATAAATACAACTGATTCTACTTTTTCTTGTTCACCAAAAATCATAGAACCTGATTGTTTAATTCCAGCAGCGAATTCACCATGACTCGCGATGATAATTCCTACCATCTTAGTACCTCCTTTTATTTATTACTTATTTTATTATGACGTGTATACCTTTGCATACAAATAAATTATATCATTTATTAAATTTTTTGTAAATGTTTAAGTTTCTTATTTTGCAAATACTGAAAATCGATTTCTATTTTAGAAGGTAGGATGACAAACATATTTTTTTTTATTATTTAAGTATTAAAAGTATTAATATAGCTTTCGTAAGTTAAATTAAGTTGTATTTTAGTCACTCTATATGTGAATTTTAATTTTAAAAATAATTATATGAAAATATTATTTTCAAACTTTCATAATATTCTTTCTATTTTTCTAAAATATAAAAATGGGAGTGACTCAAAAATCGTGATTTCAAAGAAATCGATTTTGTAGAGTCACCCCCGCACAGTTTATTAGATATCTAAAAAGCTTTTGTAAAGCGAATTTAGATATCAATAAACCACTGCGTCTATGAGTTCTCATATACACTTTGTTAAATTTTATGACTTTTGGGTCATCCCCATTCATTAACTATTTATCAATTATACTTGTATTATTTAATATTTCTTTCCGGGAATAACATTTTCAGTACATTTAATGATAATCTTCTTGACTTACCCGAATGTGGATAAATATGCATCATCATCATAGGATTAAAATTAGCCTCAATAACACCGTAATTTTCTCCATTTATTTCTTCTGTTATATCTGGAATAATCAAGTCAACTCCACATACTTTAGCCATCATAGCATCAGTAATTTCAACAGCTAATTTTTTATAACTTTCATGAACAGCATCTGTCTTATCTACAGAATCTCCACCTGTGCTTATATTAGAGTTTTCTCTAAGATATACAACCTTGTTTTCTGGTAATATTGAATCGAAGTTTAATCCTTGTTCAGCTAATTGTAGTTTTTCAATCTCTCCTAATTCAATTTTTTTCAGTGGAGTTTTTTTTGCGTCTCCTCTTAATGGATTAGAATTTTTTATCTCAACTAATTCTCTAATTGTATGTTTTCCATCACCAACTACATTGGCAGGAACTCTTAATAATACAGCTTCTGTTTTTCCTTCAATTACAAAAAATCTATACTCTGTTCCTTCTATAAATTCTTCAATTAATATATCTTTATCTTCTTTTAACGCAAATTCTACAGCTTTTGAATAGTTTTCTAACGAATTTGTTCCATTTTTAAATATCGTTATACCTAAGCCAAAATTAGTGCTTTTTGGTTTTATAACTATTGGCTTATTTTTTATATAATTAAACTTCTGAATTGCTTCATCTAAACTAGATACCTCATATCCTTTAGGTACTCTAAAACCTTTTTCAGCAAGAACTTTTTTTGTTACTACTTTATTTTCCATAATTAATGGAGAGATATAACTATCTTTACTCGTCATATTTCCATTTTTTACATATTCAATATGATCTTTATTTTCTAAACGAATAAATTGATCATTTTCATCAATTACATCTACTTTAATTCCATTTTTTATAGCATCTTCTATTACCGCCTGTGTAGAGAGTTCCATGTTAGCAAAAGCACTTAATGAATAATATTCTCTTAATGCCTCTTCTTTATATTTTTTAGCAAGTTCGATACCAACTCTAGACATATTATTATCTTTTTCATACTCAGCTAATAACTTAGCTCCTAGAGTAATTTTTGGATTTTGTAGTTCATCTATTTTTTCATCGATTAATTTAATATCATTGTCAAATAAACCTAATTCCTTAACTAGTTCTTTCATTTGATTTAATAACCATATTCCTTCTTCCTCATAAGGAATATTTTCATATGGATGAGTTAATGCGACAGTTTCACTATACTCATAACCTAATGATTCTGAAGTTTCTTTATTCACTTCATCTAACCAAACTAATGTTTTTAGGAATAAATGAACAAATCTTATATCTTTTTCTAAAATACCAAAAGGTGCAAATGGATTTAAATCAAAAAGACGGAATTCCATATATTTAATACCTTCTTTAGGAAATTTCACGATAGTATCAGCGCCTCTGAAACGAACACTAGAGTAAAATTCTTTTTCAGCTATTAGATTGCCATTTTTCACATAACTTGTAATATCTTCAATATATTTTTCTAATGAACTATACGATACTTTAATATCATCATCGTTAACATAACCAAAGCGACTAGTACGTAAACTCCTCACATAATGATCCGGTTTTATTCCATTTGTAAAATACTTATCTTCAGCTAATGGAGAAGCTCCATACAGATATATTAATATCCATTGGTATCTAATAAATTGCCTAGCTAATTTTAAATAAATTTCATTTTTTACACTAACTAAATCTTTCTTAGTAATTTCTGAAATTTTCTCCATAAACTTATCATCAAGTTGGAAATTATAGTGAATTCCTGAAACCATTTGTTTGTATTTCCCATATTTTTTTACTAAATACTCCCTATACTCTACATCTAATTTATTCTCAAATTGAGCAACTCTTATATCCTTTTCATCAGGTAAAATTGCTGGAATACTTAATGGCCATATGAATTCATCAGCAGGTATATTTTTAAGTGTAACCTCATGAACTGCATTTAATACTCTAAGTACAGATTTTTCACTGTTTTCTGGGGTTGTAATAAGTTCAACTTGTGATTCAGCAAAATCTGTCTGTATATATGGATTTTCATGACGTACTCCAAATACTTTTGGATGATCTGTTTTTGAAATTGTACCATCTTTTAAGATACGTTGACCCTCTTTTTCTAAACCAATTTTTACATTAGTAAATATCTCTTCTAAATTATTATTTTTAATTAAATCTCTAATTATCATATTCTACCACTCTCTACATACAATCTAGTTACATTCTATCTTATCATAAATATACAATTTATAATAGAAATTAAACTCAAAGCAAAGTATATTATTACAAACACTTACAATATACTTCCTCTTATGTTATAATCAAATTACACTGAAGAAAGGGGTATGAAATTCGATAAAATATCGTATTTCTTATAATTACATGATTAAATTAATTGCTAGCGATATGGATGGCACTTTACTAAATAGTGACCACAAAATCCCAAAAGAAAATATAGAACTTATAAAATTTGCACAAAAAAATGGAATTCAATTTGTAGTAGCGACCGGAAGAGCCTATTATGAAGCATTACCAGCATTAAACGATGAAAATATAAAATGTGATGTTATAAGCTTCAACGGAGGAATAATATACGATAAGAATGGGAATATAATTAATATTACTCCAATGAAATTAAAAGATTTATACTATACAATTGAAATATTAAAAAGTTTAGAAATAAGCTATCAACTTTATACAAAAAATACTATTTATACAAATAGTATAGAGACTGATATAACTGCATATATCGATCTAATACGAGCAAATGGCGAAGAACCAAATGAACAGCACTTAAGACAAGAAGCTAGAAATAGACTTGCGTTAGGATATATTACAGAAGTTAATAATATAGAGTTATACTTAAACCAAGAAAATAATCCTGCTATTAAAGTAATAGGTATATCAAATGATTTAGAAAAATTAAAACATGCTACTGAACTACTTTCAGGAAATGATAATATTAGTGTTACATCATCAGGGGCTAATAACGTCGAAATTATGGACAAAAAAGCAACGAAAGGCGAGGCATTAAAAATAGTCGCTGATATACATGATATCAACTTAAAAAATGCTATTGCTATAGGTGATAATCTTAATGATCAAGCCATGTTAGATATAGTTGAATATAGTATTGCAATGAAAAATGGAAATAAAGAACTACAAAAAACTTCTAAATTTATCACTGAGAAAACAAATTCTGAAGCTGGCGTTGCTGACTCAGTTATGAAATTATTAAAGGAAAAAAATGAATTCTACGAAGATATAAATCAAACACTAGTAGAAGCCGCTATAGAAGCTACAAAATTTGCGTACGTTCCATATTCAAACTTTAAAGTTGGTGCAGCAATACTCGCAGATAATGGAAAAATATACACTGGATGTAATATAGAAAATGCAAGCTATTCTCCTACTAACTGTGCAGAAAGAACTGCAATATTCAAAGCTGTTAGTGAAGGTGTAACAAAATTTAAAAAAATAGCAGTTGTAGGTGGTCCTAATGGGAATCTAGAGAATTACTGTCCACCTTGTGGAGTATGTCGACAAGTTATTTCGGAATTTGCAGATGAAGAATTTGAGTTAATTCTAGGAACATCAAAAAATAAATATGAAGTATATAACTTTTTTGAAGAAGTATTACCACTTAGCTTCACAGCAAAAGAATTAAAAAAATAAAATTAAAGAGCAATTCTAGTATAAATAGACTTGCTCTTTAATCTTTATAAAACTTAATTATAAAAAAAGTCGTAACAAAAGTTACGACTTGGTTAAGATGACCCGTACGGGATTCGAACCCGTGTTACCGCCGTGAAAGGGCGGTGTCTTAACCACTTGACCAACGGGCCAAAAAATATAAAAGGCTGTTAAGCCTTTTATATAATAAATGAGCCATGAAGGACTCGAACCTTCGACCCTTTGATTAAAAGTCAAATGCTCTACCAACTGAGCTAATGGCTCATGGCTGGGATACCTGGATTCGAACCAGGGGAATGACGGAGTCAAAGTCCGTTGCCTTACCGCTTGGCTATATCCCAATGTTATAAAAGAATGGTGGGAAGAAGTGGATTCGAACCACTGAACCCTAAGGAGCGGATTTACAGT
>ERZ773083.395-NODE-395-length-36790-cov-4.926256_pt1 | contig 36790 bp, 30 predicted proteins | sample MGYA00511465_ERZ773083 | MGnify/ENA primary metagenome ERZ773083 (study PRJEB29015, sample SAMEA2738001) | human oral metagenome | biome: human oral; feature: human-associated habitat; material: dental | place: China | collected 2060 ... | reverse complement strand
AATTAGAATAAAACCAGATTGGAATGTAAATTACTTCCTTCTTTGTTTTCAAAATACAAGTCTTTATTAGAATAAAACCAGATTGGAATGTAAATATCAAAAAAGGCTACAAAAGCATTGTCAAACAAGTCATTAGAATAAAACCAGATTGGAATGTAAATTTTTAATACAGTCGGCAGTCATAGTCGGTAAGGCTGTATTAGAATAAAACCAGATTGGAATGTAAATACAAGGTTGTCGATTGTTTCGGCGGTTCAGGTCTAATTAGAATAAAACCAGATTGGAATGTAAATTCACAGTCAAATAGTAATGTTCTGAAAACACCATCATTAGAATAAAACCAGATTGGAATGTAAATGAGTTACACATAAATGTAAAAGCAGCCGGGATTATATTAGAATAAAACCAGATTGGAATGTAAATTTTGTATAGCTGTGGCATTTGCTTTATCTGAAGAGTATTAGAATAAAACCAGATTGGAATGTAAATTATAAAGGATCAATTAGAGAAAAAAGCAGCTTATTATTAGAATAAAACCAGATTGGAATGTAAATAGCCCTGATTACCGTACCCTCGAACGGTTCAGCTTTATTAGAATAAAACCAGATTGGAATGTAAAGTAATCTTGCCCAACAAGACACTATAGTCGTACACTATTAGAATAAAACCAGATTGGAATGTAAAGTCAACAAGTACACTATCCGCTCTTATTTCTATTCTCAACCAGATTAGAATGTAAAGCTTTTAATACTGCAAAGTCATACTCTGTAACCATATTAGAATAAAACTATATTGGTCTTGTGGTCTGATAGGGATAATTATAAGGTTTTTAGTTTTTCAAAGGTTTTATGATGAAAGATATTATATGTATGATACAATATAGTCTATGAAGGAACTGTTTGGAAACTTGAATAAAGAGGACAAAGAAATGGATAAAAAAGATGAAATGATGATTGTAAATCATGAATCCCTTGTAAAAAAGATTTATATTATTAGGGGACAAAAGGTTATGCTTGACTTTGAATTAGCCGAAATCTATGGATATGAAACAAAGGCTTTTAATCAGCAAGTTAAGAATAATATTGAGAAATTTGACGATGATTTCAGATTTCAACTCACAAAAGAGGAATGGGAATTTTTGAGGTCAAAAAATTTGACCTCAAAATCGGAGGCGGGTTCCGGAGGTAGAAGATACCTTCCTTTTGCCTTTACGGAAGCCGGAATCTATATGCTGATGACAGTTCTCAAAGGGGAGCTTGCGGTCAAACAGAGTAAAGCTTTGATTCGCACTTTCAAGCAAATGAAAGACTATATCGTAGAAAACCAAGGATTGATTGGGAAAAGAGAGTTTTTGCAGCTTTCGATGCAGATCACAAGTAGTGTCGTGGAAATGCAGGATTTAAGACGGGATTTAAGAGATGTGGAAGATCAGGTGGCGGAAGTGATGGACACCTTAAATAATGTGGTGCATAAATCCGAACTGTCTGATTTGATCCTTGACCTCAGTAATCCTCAACTCAAATACGGATTTTTACTCTTAAATGGACAGCCCATCGAAGCAAATCTTGCTTATAAGGACATTTACAGCATAGCGAAAAAGAGTATTTATATCGTCGATAACTACATCGGAGTGAAAACTTTGGTCTTGTTAAAAGATGTTCCTTCATCGGTAGAGGTCATTATATTCAGTGATAACATCGGCAAAGGACTTCATACCCTTGAATATCAGGATTTTTGTAAGGAGTATCCGTTTAGAAAGATAACATTCCAAAAATCCGGTGGAGAGTTTCATGACAGATACATTATTATCGATTGGAATACCGAATATCAGCGAATTTATCATTGCGGAGCGTCTTCCAAAGATGCAGGTCAAAGAATTACAAGCATAACGGAGGTGGTCGATCAGATGATTTACACCGACCTTATCAACAACCTCTTGAAAAATCCGGTGTTGAAGTTAAAATAAAAGTAAAGCAGATTGGAAATTGGAAAAATATGTATCTAATACTTGACACAAAGGTTGAATGTAAAGATAAACATCTAAAGAATATACAGCTTCAACTAAAGATTAGAATATAACCAGATTGGAATGTAAAGTCAGAAGATGTGAAATTCCTTTTAGGTGCGATGGTTATTAGAATAAAATCAGATTGGAATGTAAAGCACACAAAAGTTTTGATAGTTGATAAGCTGGTATTAGAATATAAAATTAAAATCACATATACAAGGAAAATTGGCTTATGAGTATAGATATAAATGATATAATTGATAAAGCTGTATATACGGAGATTGCAAAGCAACTTACATTAAATAAAGAAGCTCTTTCTAATCTTGCTTTCTGCTTTGACTCACCGAAACTTTACTTTGATAATAATGCAGACAGGTATGATGGTCGTGGATTTGACGGAACGGAAGAAGAGGGTAGATTGGCATGGATCGCTTTGGTAGATGAGCTTATTGAGAGTGGAGATATTATTGAACTTGATTGGAAAGAGTATCTTGAAGATTTCATACTACAAATGAAGGACTTGGCGGATAAAAGGCTGTTAAATATAGAAAAAGAATGGTTTAACGAAGATGAAGACATAAGCTCATGGTGTAAAATCTTAGATGAAAAATGGGAAAAACAGGGTTTTTGTGTAGGAGCTATGGATATTAACAGCGACAGTTATGTAATGTTTATTTGTCAAAATGAAATCCTCAAAAAGCTTATCCTACTTGGAAAAAAGATAAAAAAACGTTTTGACTTGGCAAAAAATATGTAAAATAATAATACTTGTACTTATGAGGGGAATTTATGTGTGGGATAACAGCTGATTTATAAAAAATAAATCGGAGGTTTATATGGATTATATAATAAGAAAATTAAAACAAAGTGAAGCTAAGGTATTAGACATATTTTTGTATGAGGCTATTTTTATTCCTAAAGGAGTTGAGCCGGTACCTAAAGAGATTATAAAAGAGCCCGAGCTGCAAATATATGTTTCGGATTTTGGTAAAGATACGGATTTGTGCTATGTTGCAGAAATAGATGAGAAAATAGTAGGAGCCGTATGGACTCGTATAATTAATGACTATGGTCATATTGATGATGAAACTCCTTCTCTTGCAATTTCTGTTCTTAAAGAATATAGAGGCTTGGGAATTGGGACAAAACTTATGAAAAAAATACTTAAAGCATTAAAGGAGCAAGGCTATAAGCAGGTATCATTATCCGTTCAAAAAGAAAATTATGCTGTAGATATGTATAAAAAAGTCGGTTTTAGGATTCTTAATGAAAATAAAGAAGACTATATTATGATTTGCACTCTTCTTAATTCCAATTTATAAAAAACTTCTGTTTAGTGCATCGTTCGTAAAGTAAGTATATAAAAAAAGCAGAATATTTTTCTGAGTAAGTGAATTAAAAAAGCGGACATATTGTGTGATACGCTAAAGGTTTTGATGTTTGCAATCAGGAAAAGAGGCAAGTTTTTTGCCGTACTTATTCCCCAAGAAGTTATTTTTATATAGATCATTAAATCATGTTAAAGCGCTTGAAAGGAGAGAGAAGATGCAGGAAAAAGTATTGTCGGTTAAGGAGATGAGGGAGGCTGACAGGTATACAATAGAAAACCACATAGATAGCAAGGAACTTATGTATAGGGCAGGTAAGGCTGTATTCGATGTGTTATATAAAGATGTAAGGAATGTGGCAATAGTATGTGGAAGCGGCAATAATGCCGGAGACGGCTATGTGCTTGCAGGTCTTTTAAAAGAACATAATATAAACTGCAAACTCTTTCTTATAGAAGATAAATTTTCTGAAGACGGAAGATATTATTTTGATAAATGTAAAGAAAAGGGCGTGGAGTATGAGTTTATCAGCGAAAAGAGCGAGTATACGGATTTTGACTGTATAGTGGATTGCATATACGGAACGGGTTTTAGGGGAAAAGTAAAAGATGAGATAAGATTAATTATGGAAAGGATCAATTCCTCAAAAGCCTATAAAGTCAGTGTGGACATAAACAGCGGCATGAACGGAGACAGCGGTGAGGCGGATATTTGCATTAAATCCGATTTGACAATTTCCATAGGCTATTTAAAACACGGACTTTTAAGTGAAAATGCAGCAAGGAGTATAGGAAGGCTTATAAATGTAGATATTGGAATAATTTTACCGGCGGAGAGCTAAGATGCCCTATAAGGAATTAATTAAAAATTTTGATAATATACGAATGTATATGAGGGAGTTTTTTGTATACGGATTTAGAACAAGGGAAGACTATTCGAAAAAGAGTCTCAGAAGCTATGATAATGAAAAGCGAAGAATACAAAGCTATTTGGGGGATTTACTGTCTTTTAAACAAACGGAAGCAGGGAAGAAAGTGTTTATATCACTTGACGCAAGAAGTGTAAGTCGCAATCCTCTATACAAGGCATTTAAGGCAAAGTCATTTACATCAAAGGACATAAGTCTTTATTTTATAGTTATGGATATTTTAAAGAGCGGAATAAGTTATAGTCTGACGGATATCTTGGATAAGATAGATGCCGATTATTTATCATACTTTAAAGAACCGCTACTTTTTGACGAGTCCACACTAAGAAAGAAGCTTAAAGAATATGAAGCCTTAGGTCTGATAAAATCGAAAAAAGTAGCAAAAAAGCTTGAATACAGCCTTGTAAGTGATGATATCGGACCTGAGAATTATAGGGATGTAATAAGATTTTTTAGCGAAGAAAATATTTTGGGAGTTATAGGAAGTTATATAGAAGATAAATTTGAAAATACTGATGAATATTTAAGTTTTAAAAATCGCTATATAATGAATGCTTATGATACCGAGGTGATTTTTGAAATTCTTAAAGCTATAAAGAATGAAAATAAGATAAAAATTCAAACTTTTGCCTCTGCCAAACAAAAGGAGTACGTACCTCTTAAACTGTACGTGAGCAAGCAGGGAGGAAGAAATTATCTTATGTGCAAAAGCACAGAAGATAATAGATTTTATTCAAAACGGATAGATTATATAAAAAGTGTAAGTCAAGGCTTAAAAGCGAATGATTTTTCAATTATAAAGACAAGGTTTGAAAATATTTCAAGACATATCTGGGGAGTAAGCTATAGTGCAGGCAGGCTTGAACATTTGGAAATGGATATATATGTAGGTAAAGGAGAGGAATACATAGTAAGCAGACTTGAAAGGGAGAAACGCTGCGGAAAGGTTACAAAGTTGGATGAGGAAACTTACAGGTTTAGTGCCGATTTATACGACAGTTATGAGGCGGTTCCATGGATACGAACTTTTTTCGGAAGAATAAAAAGACTTAAGTGCAGTAATAGAATGGTGAGTGATCAAATAAAGTTTGATATTGTAAAGATGTCAAAACAGTATGGAGAAGAAAATGGTTTTTAATGAGGTTTATAGTGCTTATTATAGGGCAGTAAGTAAAATGCTTAAATACGCTGTAAAAAAAGAACTTAACAAAGAACTTATGTATAAAATCATAAAAGAAGTTGCTTTTGAAGAAAGCAGCTTAAGTATAGTACCTGCTATAGAAAAAGAAGAATGGCAGCTGCTTACTAGGGAACTTAAAACACCGATTGTAAATAACCCTGAGCCTTGCCTTACAGGAATAGAAAAAGCGTGGTTAAAAACTATACTCTCCGATCCGAAGGCTGCTCTTTTTTATAATAAAAAAGAGGAGTTAAAAGAAGAGGGCTTATTTTCGTTAAATGATATTGTCTTCTTTGACAGATATACGGATAGGGATGATTATACTTCGGAGGAATATATAGGTATTTTCAAAACTGCCCTAAGAGCTTTAAAAGAAAGAAGAAAGCTTCGCATACACTTTGTAAGTGGAAAGGGCAGGGCAATGAAGGGCTTATATATCCCCTTAAAAATAGAATATTCCGATAAGGAAGATAAGTTCAGGCTTTTATGTGTATTAAACGGAAAAGTTTATACTGTAAATTTTGCAAGGATAGTTAAATGCAGTCTTAGCAAGGAGAAGTTTAGCGAGAACATAAAGGTATCGGAAATACCGTTAAGGACCCTTGTTTTTGATGTCATAGACAAGAGAAAGACACTTGAGAGGGCAATGATGAAGTTTTCTCATTACAAAAAAGAAATTGAAAAAACAGGAGAAGACAGCTACAAAGTTGTGCTGAAATATGATAAAGATGAGGAGACGGATGTAGTCATACAGCTTATGAGTTTCGGTTCTTATATAAGTGTTATCTCTCCTCCTAAAATAAAAAAAGAAATAAGCAGACGCTTAAAAAGACAAATAGAAATCTTTGAGTGGTAGTTCGAAACTTTTTTTCCGTGAACTTTTTCTTTTTAGGAGCTAGAATAGCCCTACAAACAGAAAGGAGGAAAGATGAAAACTATCGAGATAAAAGGAAGAGAGTCTACTGCCCTGTGCTATGCCAATATAGTGGAGGAGGATGCACTGGAACAGATAAAAAGAATGTGCGATTATCCCATTAGCGAGGGTTCACAGATACGCATTATGCCGGACGTACATCTTGGTAAGGGTTGTACTATAGGTACTACCATGACTATTAAAGACAAAGTTGTGCCGAATGTAGTAGGAGTTGACATAGGCTGCGGTATGTATACAGTTAATTTAGGCAAGATCGACATAGATTTGGAAAGCCTTGATGATATAGTCTACACTATTCCTTCGGGTAGAGATGTTTGGGAAGGAAGGCAGGAAAGATACGATTTAACGAAGCTGCTCTGTTATAGAGAACTTAAGGATACGAAAAGAATACAAAGATCTCTTGGAACTTTGGGCGGAGGGAATCATTTTATAGAAGTGGATGAGGCTGAAGATAAAACAAAATATCTCGTGATCCACTCGGGAAGTCGAAGTCTGGGAAAACAGGTGGCTGAAATATATCAAAAACTTGCCATAGATCTGGATAAGGGTATAGGATATTATCTGGAGGCGAGGGAGGAAATTATAAGAAGCTACAAAGAGGCGGGAAGAAAGAGTGAGATACAAAAAGCTCTTAATAAATTAAAATGGGTACAGGAGAAGGAAAATCCGTCAATGCCTGAGGATCTTTGCTACTTAAGCGGAAGATATCTTGAAGACTATCTTCATGATATTAAGATTTGTCAAGATTTTGCAAAAAAGAACAGGGAGAAGATGGCGGAAATAATTTTGGAAAAAACTAAAATAAAAGCTTTGGAAGCCTTCCATACAATACACAACTACATAGATACGGATGAAATGATTCTTAGAAAAGGCTCTATTGCAGCACATAAGGGCGAAAAGGTGCTGATTCCGATAAATATGCGTGACGGAAGTATTTTGGCACTCGGAAAGGGCAATCCCGAATGGAACTACTCGGCACCTCACGGTGCAGGAAGACTTATGTCAAGAACAAAAGCCAAAGAGGCTCTGGCTATGGATGCGTACAAGGAGAGCATGAAAGGGATTTATACAAGCTCAGTCAATGAAAGTACTATAGACGAAGCTCCTATGGCATATAAGTCAATAAATGATATAATTGACGTTATAGAAGAGGCGGTTGATATAATTGAAGTAATAAAGCCTATATATAATTTTAAGGCATCATAAGAGAGGGTGGAAGCGGTAAAATGTTACAAACCCTATATGTAATTTTAAGGATTCATAAGAAAGAGGTGTAAGATGATGAAAATGACATCGGCTTATGCAAATAAGCTTTTAAGGCAGTTGGAAGATGATAAGAGTTTTTATACCGCTAAGGAAGCGGACTCCTGCACTTATGTTGCGGCATTGGGAGAGGAGCCTATAATTCCGGAGTATGATTATGCAAGTGTAGATAAAGAAATATCAATCATTAACGAAAAAATACAAAAAATCAAACACGCTATTAATCTTTCCAATGTGAACAGTAAGATAGATGTAGACAGAGAAGTCTTAAGTGCGGATGTAATACTCATAAGAATGGCTCAGCTTAACCGAAGAAAGGACAGCCTTGACTATATGAGGAAGATGCAGGTCAAGCAAAGACAGGAGAATCGCTCCTATATGTCACGCACAAGTACCGTTCCGGAGTACAGGTATATTAACTTTGATTTGGAACTTGTAAAAAAAGATTTTGAAAAAGTATCAAAGGAGATCATGAAGCTACAGATAGCTCTTGATAAACACAATCAAACCTTTGAATTTGAAGTGGATATTTAATATTTCTTCCTTACAATGCGTTTTAGAATTAAATTTTAATACGGATATAGCTTAATGTTTAGAGTTAAAGTTTTTTGTTATCTGTTATTTCTTATAAATTATTGTTTAAGGTTAAGGAAAAGACTAACAATATTATTTTACATGGTGAATACCTTGGAAAATACACGCATTTGTAGAAAACTTGGACAAAAGTCCATGAGCATGGAAGTAGGGTTATATATGCTCATTTATAACAGTATAAAAATATTTTGAAGGGTCTTTTACATTCTAAGATTTTGCACAAGCTATATGATGGTATTCTTCTGAAAATCAACTATAGCTTGTGCCTGATCTCTATTTTGTAAAAGCCTCTTTTTATATGAAACTTTAGCTTTATAAATGTTAAAGTGTCCGAAAGTATGGCAGGGTTCATGTCTGTTTTTTATAAGAAGTTTTAGCTTTATAAATGTTAAATAAGTCATAGGACATAAGTACTCATCTCTTTTTTCTATATATACACATCAAAAAAGATTCAAAGTTTTTATATACTTATTTTATGAACGATACAGTACACATCAAAAATGACATTTATTTTTCATATGCCTATTCTGCAAACTACACATTAGTTTAGATATCATTGAGCCGGTGTAGCGTAAAAAGCTGCACATTAGTAAAAAAATTTTAAAAATTGATTGACAAAGCAACTCGAATGTAATATTATATAAACATGAGTTAGCACTCAAACAAGACGAGTGCTAACAAATAAGAAAGAAAGGCAGGTGAAGAAGTTGGAATTAGATGATAGAAAAGTAAGTATACTGAAAGCTATCATCCAAAATTATATGGAGACCGGAGAACCGGTAGGTTCCAGAACCATATCTAAGTTACCGGATCTTAAGATAAGTTCGGCAACTATAAGAAATGAGATGAGCGACTTGGAAGATATGGGCTATATAATTCAACCGCATACGTCTGCCGGACGAATACCTTCTGATAAAGGCTATAGATTTTATGTAGACAATATACTGAAGGAAAAGCAATTGGAACTTGACGAGTTTAAGGATTTAATGCTTCAAAAAGTTGACAGGCTTGAACTTGTTCTAAAGCAAATGGCAAAGCTTATAGCGACCAATACCAATTATGCGGCACTTATAAGTGCTCCGAGTTATCAAACGGGTAAATTAAAATTTATACAAATATCTAAAATTGAAGACTGTAAGTTACTTTTGGTAATAGTACTTGAGGGCAATATTATTAACAACAGGATAATAGATATAGAAAAGAACTTAAGTGATAAAGAGATCCTTGATCTTAGCTTACTGCTCAATACCAGTCTTAACGGTTTAAGTGTAGCGGATATGAATATAAATATAATTACCAGGTTACAAAAAGACGCCTTAGAGCTTAGGTTTGTGGTTGATAAGATACTACAGGAGATATCAAGCAGCTTCAGCAGTGATGAAGAATTAAAGATATATACTAGCGGAACCACAAATATTTTCAAATATCCGGAACTTTCGCAAAGTGATAAAGCCAAGCGGCTTATAGATACTTTCGAAGAAAAGGATAAGCTTAAGGAAATATTTGCCGAAGTAAGGGACTTGGAATCGGATAAAGACGGTATACAGGTACATATAGGGGAGGAGCTTCCCATACAAACTATGAAAGACTGCTCGGTAGTTACAGCCAATTATGAGCTTAGCGAGGGTCTTAGAGGAACTATAGGTATAGTAGGACCTAAGCGTATGGACTACGAGAAAGTTTTGAAAACCATACGGACTCTAATGCTTAAGTTGGATGAGCAATTTAAGCAGGATAAAACTTAAGAAAGGAGTGTAGATGTGGTAGATAATAAGAATTTAGAAGATGATGAGATAAAAGATAAGATCGAAGAAGAAACTTTAGAAGAAGTTAAAGAAGAAGAACAGGATTTGGAGGATATAAAGAAAGTCTTGGAAGAGGCTTTAAGTGCCGAAGAAGCAAATGCTGCGGATGATACTTCCAAAGACAGTAAGGATGCAGAGATTGCCGACTTGGAAGACAGACTTAAAAGACAGATAGCTGAATTTGATAATTTCAGGAAGAGAACTGAAAAAGAAAAGTCTGCAATGTTTGATATGGGAGCAAGGCATATTATAGAGGCTATACTTCCAACTATAGATAATTTTGAAAGAGGTTTAAAAACCGTACCTGAAGATAAGGAAGCTAAGGCTTTTTATGACGGTATGGAAATGATATATAAACAAATGCTTAAGGTTTTATCCGATGTAGGTGTGACAGCTATAGACTGTCTTGATAAGGAATTTGATCTTAACTTACATAATGCGGTAATGCATGTAGAAGATGAAGCCTATGGCAATAACATTATTATAGAAGAATTCCAAAAAGGTTATAAATACAAAGATACGGTAATAAGACACAGTATGGTCAAAGTTGCCAACTAACAGGAGGATTTAATTTATGAGTAAAATAATAGGAATAGATTTAGGAACAACAAACAGTTGCGTAGCAGTAATGGAGGGTGGTAAGCCGGTAGTTATACCGAACTCAGAAGGATCAAGAACCACACCAAGTATAGTGGCATTTACAAAGACAGGAGAAAGACTGGTAGGTGAGCCGGCAAAAAGACAGGCGGTAACCAACTCCGACAGAACAATATCTTCTATAAAGCGTCATATGGGTACCGACTATAAGGTAACTATAGATGATAAGGCGTATACACCGCAGGAGATTTCAGCAATGATACTGCAAAAGCTTAAGGCTGATGCGGAAAGCTATCTCGGAGAAAAGGTTTCAGAGGCGGTTATCACAGTTCCGGCATACTTTAATGATGCTCAGCGTCAAGCAACAAAGGATGCCGGTAAGATTGCGGGACTTGATGTAAAGAGAATTATAAACGAGCCGACGGCAGCAGCGCTTGCTTACGGACTTGATAACGAAAAAGAACAAAAGATCATGGTGTACGACCTTGGCGGCGGTACATTTGATGTATCTATAATAGATATCGGAGACGGAGTCATAGAAGTACTTGCAACCAACGGTGATACACATCTTGGCGGTGATGACTTTGACAACAGCATTACAGACTGGCTTGTAAAAGAGTTTAACAATGCAGAGGGCGTTAACTTATCAAACGATAAGATGGCTATGCAAAGACTTAAGGAAGCGGCTGAGAAGGCTAAGAAGGAGCTTTCAACAGCTACTACAACCAATATAAACTTACCTTTCATCACTGCGACACAGGACGGACCTAAGCACCTTGATGTAACACTTACAAGGGCTAAGTTTGATGAACTTACTTCAAGCTTAATTGAAAGAACCGTTACTCCGGTAAAAAATGCATTAAATGATGCGGGTATAACTGCTTCAGATCTCGGTAAGGTACTTTTGGTAGGCGGTTCAACCCGTATGATCAATGCACAGGAAAAGGTAAAGCAGCTTACACAGCATGAGCCGAGCAAGACCTTAAACCCTGATGAGTGTGTAGCTATAGGAGCTTGTATACAGGGTGGTAAGCTTGCAGGTGATGCAGGTGCGGGAGACATACTCTTACTTGATGTAACTCCGCTTTCACTTTCTATTGAAACAATGGGCGGTGTAGCTACAAAGCTTATAGAAAGAAATACTACAATACCTACAAAGAAGAGTCAAATCTTCTCAACTGCGGCAGATAATCAGGAAGCTGTAGATATACATGTAGTTCAGGGTGAGAGACAGTTTGCAAAAGACAACAAGACCTTAGGACAGTTTAGACTTGACGGTATACTTCCTGCAAGAAGAGGTGTTCCACAGATAGAAGTTACCTTTGATATAGATGCAAACGGTATAGTTAATGTATCAGCCAAGGACCTGGGAACAGGCAAGTCTCAGCATATAACAATTACCTCAGGTTCAAATATGTCAGACAGCGATATTGAGAAGGCTGTTAAGGAAGCGGCAGAATTTGAAGCACAGGATAAGAAGCGTAAAGAAGCTGTAGATACAAGAAATGAAGCCGACTCAATCGTATTCCAGACCGAGAAGTCACTTGAAGAAGTAGGAGACAAGATCGATCCGGCAGACAAGCAGACAATAGAGGCTGACCTTGCCGCACTTAAGGAGCTTGTAGAAAAGGCTCCGGTAGAGACTATAACCGATGAGCAGGTTGAGGAGATAAAGAGGGCTAAAGAAAAGCTTATGGATACCGCACAAAAATTATTCTCCAAGGTATATGAGCAGGCACAGGCAGCCGGCGCAGCACCACAGCAGGACGGCACTGCACAAGATGGAAACGGCGGCAGTGACGATGTGGTAGATGCTGAATTCAAAGAGGTATAATATTAAACTAGGGGAAAATTATGGCAGAAACAAAAAGAGATTATTATGAAGTACTTGGTATAGATAAAAGTGCCGATGATGCAGCTATAAAGAAAGCTTACAGAGTACTTGCCAAAAAATATCACCCCGATGCCAATCCGGATAATGCTGAAGCCGAGAAGAAATTCAAGGAAGCCAGTGAGGCGTATTCAGTACTTATAGATCCTGAAAAGAGAAAGCAGTATGACCAATTCGGTCATGCTGCCTTCGACGGTATGGGTGGCGGTGCAGGTGCAGGCGGTTTTGGAGGCTTTGGAGGTTTTGAGGGCTTTGATTTTGATATTGGAGATATTTTCGGAGATATTTTCGGAGGCGGTTCATCCTACAGAAGAAGGACAAGTAACGGACCTATGAAGGGTGCCAATGTCAAGACCTCGGTACGCCTTAGCTTTGAAGAGGCTATATTTGGGGCTGAAAAAGAAATCAGCATTAATTTCAAGGAAACCTGCAGCAAATGTAACGGAAGCGGTGCAAAACCGGGAACTGCACCTGAAACTTGTGCAAAGTGCGGTGGTAAGGGCAAGGTAATGTATACACAGCAAAGTTTCTTCGGTACTATGCAAAATGTGCAAACCTGTCCGGATTGTGGCGGTAGCGGCAAGATAACCAAGGAAAAATGTCCCGACTGCCATGGAAACGGTTATATAAGTAAGAGAAAGACTTTGCAGGTCAAAGTTCCGGCAGGTATAGATAACGGTATGTCCATAAGAATGGAAGGACAGGGTGAGCCGGGTGTAAACGGAGGACCCAGAGGAGACTTGCTTGTTGAGGCGGTAGTAAGTGCACATCCTATATTTAAAAGACAGGATGAGAATATATTTACTACAGTACCTATAAGTTTTGCAAAGGCTGCACTTGGAGGTACTATAAGGATCAAGACGGTAGACGGAGAGGTAGAGTATGAGGTAAAGGCAGGTACTCAGACCGATACTAAAATCAGACTTAAAGGTAAGGGTGTTCCATATATAAGAAATAAGAATACAAGAGGAGATCACTATGTGACACTTGTGGTTTCCGTACCTACAAGTATGACAAAAGAGCAAAGACAGGCGCTTGAAGCCTATGACCTTACTATGAATCCGGACGGTAATCAGAGTACTCAAGGCACAAAGAAAAAAGGTTTATTTAAGTAGTATTTATAAGCTATTTATAAAAGGCTGTGGCAATATTAAGAGGCTGTTGCAAAATAAAGATAGTGTACAGGATATAGCGGCATTGCAGTATAGTGTCGTCATATACCTGTGTGACAATCCTAAATGCAACAACCCTAAGGCTACAGTCTCTTTTATTTAGTATTTCAGCCTTTTGGTATCTTGATTAGAAGGCATGTATATGTTATATTTGATAAGGTTATAGATGTGTTTACCATATCATGATATTGGATATGTAAAACATATACAATTAAGTAAAACTTATTTAATAAAGTAGTTACAGTTCAGATAGCTCATTCATCTTCGTCAAAACGACCCCAAAATATTTAATCTTATTTATAGATTAGACGAAGATGAATATTGGCAGTAGCCTGTTAGATATATATTATACATATATATTTAAGCTACCTGAACTGTAACATAAAATACATTAATAATTTTTAATAATTTATATAAAACTCTAAATACAATACTTAAGTTATGAAAGGTTAAATATATGAGTGAAGTAAACAATGAAAGCGGTGCTTCTAAAATTCCGCAAAAAAGCTTACAAAGCTTATTTTTGAAAGAAAAGTTAAGCCCTAAAAGCAGTGTAAAAAAACTGATAGCTGTAGTAAGCGGTAAGGGAGGAGTAGGCAAATCCCTGGTTACAAGTATGCTTGCTTCGGGACTTAGTGCAAGAAATTACAATACAGCCATACTGGATGCCGATATGACGGGACCTTCCATACCGAAGTCTTTCGGACTTAAGAATCAGATTTTTGCAAATGAAGATCAACTTATGCTGCCTGCAAGGACAAAGAGCGGAATAAGTGTAATGAGTATCAACTTACTGCTTAAGAATGAAACCGATCCGGTGCTTTGGAAGGGACCTATAATATCGCAGAGTATAAAGCAGTTTTGGTCAGAGGCATATTGGGAAGATATAGACTTTATGTTTGTGGATATGCCGCCGGGTACGGGAGATGTACCGCTTACTGTATTTCAGTCACTTCCCGTAGACGGGATAGTAGTTGTGGCAAGTCCGCAGGAACTTGTATCAATGATAGTAAGTAAGGCGGTAAATATGGCTATTAAGATGGATGTGCCTATAGTAGGTCTTGTTGAAAATATGAGTTATTTTGTGTGTGATAATTGTGAAAAGAAGCATTACATATACGGAGAAAGCCATATAGATGAGATTGCAAAGGAGTATGGACTTAAAGTTTTAGCAAAGCTTCCTATGGATCCCAAAATTGCCAAGGCAGTAGATAAAGGCGAGGCGGATGATTTGAGACTGCCTTACCTTGACGAAGCTTTAGATGAGATAGAAAAAATGCTTTAATGTACGGCATGTTTGATACTAAGACCCGATTTAAATAATGCTACCTTAACCCACCGGCTTTAGACGGTGGGTTAAGGTAGTATAAGAAAAAACAATAGGGCAGGGACTGCCCGAATTAACGCCTGTGGAGATAGTAGGTTGCGAGGTCAGCGAAGCAGGAAGCCCATAGGCTTTAGACTATGGGCAGTTCACACAAATTTAGATGAGCATTAAGCTTATTACTCAAATTTATTGATAGAAGGAACACACATATGCAGATGAGATCTAATGATGAAGTTGATCGTTCTATAGTGCAGGTACCCGAAATAGTGCAGGTACCCTCAGGCATGCTTGCTTTTGCAAAGCAGTTTCAGGAAGTGATGATGATGTATACCTGTGCGATAAGAGAGGTTAAGACAAAGTTTGAAGTTTTAAATGATGAGCTCTCTGTGAGAAATAAGAGAAACCCTATAGAAATGATAAAATCAAGAGTGAAAAAGCCTATGAGTATAGTGGAAAAGCTCAGTAAAAGAGGGCAGCCCATAACGCTTGAGTCAATGATAAGCAATCTCGATGATGTGGCAGGTGTAAGGGTTATTTGTTCATTCTTGGATGATATATATGAAGTTTCAGATATGATAGCAAAACAGGATGATATTAAGATCATATCCATAAAAGACTATATAAAAAATCCCAAAGAAAACGGATATCGTTCTTATCATATGATCATAGAAATACCGGTGTTTTTTTCCGACAGGAAACAGGCTATGAAGGTTGAGGTGCAGATAAGAACTATAGCTATGGACTTTTGGGCAAGTCTTGATCATCAGATAAAATATAAAAAAGAGTTTCCGGGTGCGGAGAATGTCAGCAGGGATTTGAAAGAATGTGCGGATATAATAGCTGATACGGACAATAGGATGTTAAAAATCAGGAAGATAATAGAAAGCAGTACAGCTGAAAGCAATGTAAACGAGGAAAATCAGTGATTTTGATAAACCTGTTTTCAAAAAGTTACAGTTCGCAGGTGATTTATAACTGAAATTTAGATACTTTTGGTTTTGTGACAAAGATAAATGACGGCAGTAGCCCCTTAGATATATATATATAACATACCAAAATAAAAGCTTACTTTCATTTTGGTATGTTATATTGTATATCTAAGCCACCTAAGCTGTAACTTCAAAAACAAATTAGAGTATTTCTGCCATTTCCAAAAGCAGCTTTTCACTGTTATTCCAATCAAGGCAGGGGTCTGTGATAGATTTGCCGTATATATGTTCGCCTATCTTTTGATTGCCGGCTTCAATATAGCTTTCTATCATAACTCCTTTTACAAGATTTTCTATGTCTTTGGAATATCTTCTTGAGTGCAGTACTTCTTTTACAATACGTATTTGCTCCATATGCTTTTTATTGGAGTTTGCATGGTTGGCATCTACTATCAGGGCGGGATTTTTTAAATCTCTTTCCATATAGAGGCTGTACAGATGCTCCAGATCCTCATAGTGGTAATTAGGTATATTTAAAGCGTTTTTATCAACCGCACCTCTTAAGATGGCATGACTGAGAGGGTTTCCTGTAGTCTGTGCGGAATAGCCTCTGAATATAAAGTCATGTGCCTGCTGTGCCGCATATATTGAATTAAGCATAACAGTAAGGTCGCCGCTTGTAGGGTTTTTCATACCTACAGGTACATCACAGCCGCTTGCTGTAAGGCGGTGATGTTGGTTTTCCACAGATCTTGCACCTACGGATATGTATGACATAAGATCGTCAAGGTAAGAAAGATTTTCGGGATACAACATCTCATCGGCAGTAAAAAGCTCGCTTTCTTCTATAACCTTAAGATGCATGCGTCTTATGGCTACTATACCTTCATGTATATTAGGCTTTTTTTCGGGGTCGGGCTGGTGTAACATTCCTTTATAGCCGTCTCCGGTAGTTCTCGGTTTGTTGGTATAGATTCTTGGGATCAAAAGCAGTTTATCCCTGACCTTTTCCTGTACTTTAGCAAGCCTTGCAGCATAGTCGCAGACAGAGTCTTCGTTATCTGCAGAACAGGGACCGATAATAACTAAGAATTTATTGCTTTTACCCTGCAAAATATCACTTATTTCCTTGTCGAAAATTGCTTTTTTTGATATATAATCAGAACTTAAGGGAAATTCCTTTTTTATATCGTCAGGACCCGGAAGTTCTTCTACATATTTTATACTCATACTTTTGCCCTTTCTTATGTAAGCTTATTAGAGAGTGTCTAATATCACTGATTATTTTATAATAATTATAAATTGCTTGCAAGTATTAAAAGGTTATAGTTTGGGTAGCTTACAGTTTTGCGGCATTAAAACTGTGTTTGTAAAAGCATTGAACAGGCTGTATATATATGATATAATACGAGTTTGAAATAATGCTACCTTAACCCACCGACTTTAGACGGTGGGTTAAGGTAGTATAAGAAAAAACAATAGGGCAGGGACTGCCCGAATTAACGCCTGTGGAGATAGTAGGTTGCGAGGTCAGTGAAGCAGGAAGCCCATAGGCTTTAGACTATGGGCAGTTCACATAAGCCTGCCACGTTTTACCGGTTTCAGACGGTAAGTTAAGGTGCGAAAAATTAGGGCAGGGACTGTCCGAATCAAAGCCTGTTAAGACGCTATCTTATCGGTCTTATAAGCAGGAAGTTTATTGTTTTGTATACAATGAGCAGTTCAGATGCGCTAAAGTAGAGTGCATAATAGATTATTAAGGAGAATTCTATGAGTTTACAGGTAGAGAAATTAGAAAAAAATATGGCAAACTTGACCATAACAGTTAGTGCAGAAGATTTTAACAAGGCTATTACACAATCTTTTAATAAGAATAAGTCAAGATTCAATATACCGGGTTTCCGTAAGGGAAAAGCAACCCAGGCATTGGTAGAGAAGTTCTACGGTTTAGGTGCGTTGTTGGAAGATGCCGTAGATATAGCTATAGACCAAAGCTATCCTACAGCAGTTAAAGAATCTGAACTTGAGATAGTGTCAAGACCGCAGATAGATATTAAGGAAGTAGATAAGAATAAGGATTTTGTGTATGTAGCAAAGGTTGCAACCCGTCCTGAAGTCACCTTAGGTGAGTATAAGGGTGTAGAAGTAACAAAGGCTGATGCTAATGTAACGGAAGAGGACATAGCACAGGAACTTTTGGCACAACAGGAGAAGAATGCCAGACTTATATCTGTAGATGACAGAGCGGTGGAAGATAAGGATCAACTCCTTATAGACTTTGACGGAAGTGTAGACGGTGTGCATTTTGAGGGTGGAAAAGCCGAGGACTATCCTTTAACAATAGGTTCAAAGAACTTTATTGCAGGCTTTGAAGATCAGATAATAGGTCACAGTCTTGGAGAAGAGTTCGATGTCAATGTAACCTTCCCTGAGAATTATCATTCTAAGGATCTTGCCGGAAAGCCGGCTGTATTTAAGGTTAAGGTAAAGGAAATCAAGAGAAAAGAACTTCCCGAGTTAAATGATGATTTTGCAAGTGAAGTAAGTGAGTTTGATACCTTAGAGGCTTATAAAGAAAGCATCAGGGAAAGTCTTGCCCTAAGAAAGCAGAAAAAAGCCGCCAATGAAAATGAGCATGCTGTAGTTCAAAAGGTAGTTGAGAATGCAGCTATGGATATACCTGAGCCTATGGTGGAGTTACAGATCGACAAGATGGTTCAGGACTATGCTTCCCGTATACAAAGTCAAGGCATATCTTTGGAGCAGTACATGCAATTTACAGGCATGACCATTGATAAACTGAGAGAGCAGATGAGGGAGCAGGCAATTAACAATATCAAGACCAGACTTGTTCTTGAGGAAATAGTTAAGGCGGAAAAGATAGAAGTTGATGAGGCAAGAATGGAAGAAGAGTTTGCCAAGATGGCAGACCAATACGATATGGAAGTAGAAAAAATAAGAGAGCACTTTGCCAATTCCGACAGCGATATCTTAAAGAACGATATAGCTATACAGGAAGCTATAGATATGCTTGTAGCGGAGGCAAAGCTAGTATAGACGGAGGTTAATATATGAGTTTGGTACCTACAGTCATAGAGTCAACAAGTAGGGGTGAAAGAGCATTTGATATATATTCAAGACTGTTAAAAGACAGAATAGTTTTTTTGGGGGAAGAGGTTACAGACATAAGTGCCAATTTAATAGTTGCACAATTGCTGTTTTTGGAGTCTGAAGATGCCAATAAGGACATACATTTATATATAAACAGTCCGGGAGGCAGTGTAGTTGCAGGTATGGCAATATATGACACCATGCAATACATTAAATGTGATGTATCAACAATATGCATGGGTATGGCGGCAAGTATGGGAGCTTTTCTTTTAGCCGGAGGTAAAAAAGGCAAAAGATATGCACTGCCCAATTCCGAGATCATGATACACCAGCCTTCAGGCGGAGCCAGAGGACAGGCAACGGAGATACAGATAGCGGCTGAGCAGATACTAAAGAGTAAGAAAAAACTTAATGAAATGCTGGCAGCCAATACCGGAAAGCCATTGGAAGTTATAGAAAGAGACACTGAAAGAGACTTCTATATGTCTGCTAAAGAGGCTTTGGACTACGGTATTATAGATAATGTTATAGAACATCATTAGGAGAAAAAGATGGCTAATAATTCCGATACAAAACCCTGCTGTTCATTTTGCCGCAAGTCTAATGAACAGGTAAGGAGATTATTATCAGGTCCGCCCGGAGTATATATATGCAATGAATGTATTATGCTCTGTGCAGAAATTTTAGATGATGAATTTGCCCAAGAGGAAGAATATGAGCTTGAAGGCATTAATCTTCTAAAACCCAAAGAAATTAAAAAGTTTTTAGATGAATATGTAATAGGTCAGGAAGATGCCAAGAGGGTATTGTCGGTGGCAGTATATAATCACTATAAGAGAATAACTCACGGCAGATCTTCCGATGTGGAGATACAAAAGAGTAACATACTCTTACTCGGTCCTACCGGCTCGGGAAAGACTTATCTTGCACAGACTTTGGCTAAGATACTTAATGTACCTTTTGCAATAGCGGATGCCACTACTTTGACGGAAGCCGGATATGTAGGTGAAGATGTAGAAAATATATTGCTGAAACTTATACAGGCTGCCGGAGATGATGTAAGAAGGGCAGAATACGGCATTATATATATAGATGAGATAGATAAAATCACCAAAAAGTCTGAAAATGTATCTATTACAAGAGATGTTTCAGGTGAGGGTGTGCAGCAGGCACTGCTTAAGATCTTGGAGGGCAGTGTTGCCAATGTACCTCCTCAGGGTGGAAGAAAACACCCGCATCAGGAGCTTATACAGATAGACACTTCAAATATTTTGTTTATCTGCGGAGGAGCTTTTGACGGGCTTGAGAATATAATAGAAAAAAGACTCGGTGCAGGAAGTATAGGCTTTAACTCTGAGGTGGCAGCAAAAAATTCTCACAGCATAGACGAGTTATTTAAAAAGACCCTACCTCAAGATTTAATAAAATACGGACTTATACCTGAGTTTATAGGAAGAGTTCCTATTACCGTATCTTTGGAGATGCTTGACGAGGAAAGCCTTATAAGGGTACTTACCGAGCCTAGGAATGCTTTGACCAAGCAATATGCTAAGCTATTTGAATTGGATGATGTAAAACTCGAGTTTACCGAGGATGCGATACATGAGATAGCTAAGCTTGCACTTGCCAGAAAAGTAGGGGCGAGAGGTTTAAGATCCATTATTGAAAAATCCATGATGGATATGATGTATGAGATACCTTCCGATCCTAATGTAGGTATATGCATTGTTAATAAAGATACTATAGACGGTCAGAAACCTGAACTTATATACAGGGATAAGGCTGTTAAGAAAAAACACAGAAAAACGATGGGAAAACCTGAGATAGCATAAGATTGGGGCTGCTGCAAAGTATGGATTTGATATGTATTACATATATTGAATTCTGTTATGTGGCAGCTCCATTGCTTTATCTATAGGAGATTAAAACTAATATGAGAGATAATTACAAGAATATGCTCAGGGTCATAACTGTACCTCTTAGAAATATGACCGTATTACCGGGGAGTATACAGTTTTTTGATGTAAGCAGAGATAAATCAATAACTGCTATAGAAAAGGCTATGTCTTTAGATGAAAGAGTATGTCTTTTTACTCAAAAACAATCCGAGCTTGAAGTACCTAAAAAAGAAGAACTTTATGAAAGCGGTTGCTATGTTGTCATAAAGCAGCTTGTGAGATTACAGCAGGGAAACCTTAGAGTTATGGTGGAAGGTTTGTCCAAGTGCAGTTTGCTTAAACTTGAAGATAACGGTTCTTATTTGAATGCCTATGTGGCACAGGATGAAACTTACGACATACATACCAAGAAAGTCTATGCAAATCCGGCAACGGAAACGGCAATGGTAAGCATTATTAAAGAGCAGCTTGCAGAATTCGCCCTTTCCAATCAGAAGTTTGCAGCCGAGAATATGCAGGATCTGGTTGAGACTGAGAGTATATATGAATTATGTACTAAAGTAGCAGCGGAACTTCCCTGGGATTACAAGATAAAGCAGGCTATACTTGATGCACATAATATTGATGAAAGATATGAGCTTATAGTAAAGCAGCTTTTTAAAGATAATCAGGTAAATCAAATAAAGTTTGAGTTCCAAAAGCAGCTTAGGGAAAATATAGATCAAAACCAAAAAGAATATATACTCAGAGAGCAGATGAAAATAATTAAGCAGGAGCTTAACGAGGACTTTGAAAAAGAAGGAGAAGAGTACGAGAAAAAGCTTGAAGAACTTAGTATAGATGAAAGCTCAAAGGAAAAACTTTCTAAAGAGATAAGCAGGCTTAAGAATATGCCCTTCGGATCTCAGGAAGCCAATGTCATAAGAAACTATCTTGATGTGGTATTTGATATCCCTTTTAATAAGTGTACCGAGGACAATACCGACATAGTTCATGCTTCAAAAATACTTAATGAGGATCATTACGGGCTTGAAAAAGTAAAGTCCAGGGTGCTTGAGTATCTGTCCGTACGTATATTGAATCCAAAAAGCGGCGGCTCCATACTCTGTCTCGTAGGTCCTCCGGGAACCGGTAAGACTTCCATAGCAAAAAGTGTTGCAAGGGCTATGGATAGGAAGTATATCAGAATAAGCCTTGGAGGTGTCAGAGATGAGGCTGAAATAAGAGGACACAGAAAGACCTATATAGGTGCTATGCCGGGAAGATTCGTAGAAGGATTAAGACAGGCTAAGGTGTCAAACCCTCTTATGCTTTTGGATGAGATAGATAAGGTGTCAAGTGATTATAAGGGAGATACCGCTTCGGCACTTTTGGAAGTGCTTGATGCCGAGCAAAATTATAAGTTCAGGGATCATTATGTGGAACTTCCGGTAGACTTATCCAAGGTTCTCTTTATTGCCACTGCCAACAATGTATCAACTATACCAAGGCCTTTGCTTGACCGTATGGAGCTTATAGAGATAAATTCCTACACTGAAAATGAAAAACTTCATATAGCCAAGGATTACTTAGTTAAAAAGCAATTAAAAGCCAACGGACTTGAAAAGTACAAGGTTAAGCTTGATGAGGATACACTTAAAAAAATAATACATAATTATACCAAAGAGGCAGGAGTAAGAACGCTTGAAAGACGAATAGGCGAGGTATACAGAAAGTGTGCAAGGAAGATACTTGAAGAAAATAAAAAGAGTATAAGTATAACTGCCAAGAAACTTTCAAACTATCTTGGAAAGCCCAGATATAATTATGAGTCTGCAAATGAGGTCGATGAAGTGGGTATATGCCGTGGACTTGCCTGGACTGCGGTAGGCGGAGACACCTTGCAGATAGAAGTAAGCATTATGCCGGGTAAGGGCGGTCTTTTGCTTACCGGACAGATGGGTGATGTTATGAAAGAGTCCGCCCGTATAGCCTTAAGTGCTGTAAGGTCAATGTCCAAGGAGTACAAGGTGGCAGATGATTTTTATGATAAGCATGATATACATTTGCACATACCTGAAGGAGCTGTTCCAAAGGACGGTCCCAGTGCAGGTATAACTATGGCGACAGCCATGCTTTCGGCTGTGATCCAAAGAAAGATAAGAGCTGATGTGGCTATGACCGGAGAGCTTAGCCTAAGGGGCAGGGTACTGCCTATAGGAGGGCTTAAAGAGAAGATACTGGCAGCAAAGATGGCGGATATCAAGACCGTTATAGTACCTTATAAGAATAAGATCGATATAGAGGAACTTTCAAAGGAGATTACGGACAGTTTGGAGATAGTCTATGTTAAAGAATTAAAAGAAGTGCTTAAAAAGGCATTTGCTTAGTATAATCGGGAGGGTTTATGCATATAAAACAGGCGGTTTTGGAAACGGTGTGCGGCATAACAAGCGTATTGCCTAAAAATGACTTGCCGGAGATTGCTTTTTTGGGCAAGTCCAATGTCGGAAAATCAAGCTTAATTAATACACTTATGCAAAGAAAGTCCTTGGCAAGAACCTCTCAAGCACCGGGAAAGACACAGACTATAAATTATTATAAAGTAAATGACAGTTTATATTTTGTTGACCTACCGGGCTACGGCTATGCAAAAGTATCACAGGAACTAAGGCAAAAGTGGGGGAAAATGATAGAAAGGTATATTACCTCTTCACCTACATTAAAACTTATCTGTCTTTTGGTTGATATAAGGCATGAGCCTACTGAAAACGACAGATTGATGTATGAATGGATAAAATACCACGGCTATAAGGTGCTTCTTATACTGACTAAGGCGGATAAATTAAAAAGAAGTGTATTAAATAAACATATAAAAATAATAGAAAAAGCACTTAAAGTGGCGGATGAAGACATGATAGTGGCTTTTTCGTCTGAAACTAAACAGGGTAGAGAAGAAGTGTATGAGATCATAGATAATATGAGTGTTTCTTGAGCAAAAGTCCTCAAGTAATAATTATTAAGCAAAGAGGCATTGGATAAAGTCATAACTTAAATAAAAAAGAGCTGTGTAAACAGCTCCTTTTTTATTTGATAAGTACAAGTTTATTTACTATAAATTAAGCCCCGTTATTTTGTTCGCCCGCTGTTTGCTCAGCTGCCTGTCTTGCAGCTTCTGCAGCCGCCTGCTTTGCAGCTTCCGCCTGCTGCTTTTGAACTATGACCGGATCTGTAGGATCGAACTTTTGATTAGTCGGAATAGGAGTATCTATAGCCGGTTTTTCCACAGGTCCCTTATCATGCAGGTTGGAATATATTTCCACAGGAGTTCCCAATTTACAATTATGGTAAACCCAAGCGGCATCACCTGCTTTAAGTCTTAAGCAGCCTCCTGACTGAGCTATATCCATATAATTATATGTGTTGGCGTCTAAGGCATAAGGACTTGCGGAATTATAATAAAGTAAAGAATGTATTATAAATCCATTGTAAAATCTTGATAAATATTGACAATAAATATCATCATGCATAAACTTCCAAGCATATTTTACATAAGTCTTGAAAGAGCCTAAAGGAGTATCTGGACCATCTGTAGACATAAATGTCTTATATGGAATAATATATCCGTTACCTCCATCTCTTGCCATAATATACATAGTAGCTGTAGCCTTGTTATACTTGATTACATAGTCATTGGTAAGTCCCATGATAGGCTCCAAATCGGTAACAAGCTGTCCGTCTTCAGCAAAATAATACTTGTAACCGTCTATATATTGCCAACCGGTCTGGATTGCTCCATCTCTAAAATAGTAAGGAGTATTATTTTCAAAGCCCCAACCTGTGTAAGCGGCATCATCGGATTTTGAGTACTTAAGAGCACCTGAAGAATCTCTGTAAACTCCCTCATAGAAAGGAGCAAGTAAAAGTCCGCTTGTACTTTCGGGAAAATCCCTTGTCTTATCCCACATAACTACTTTGAGAGCTACTATATATGCGTCAGTGCCTATAGTTCCCACTGTTTGACCGTTTTTGCCCCAACCGGTCACAGCACCGTTGCTAAGTACCGCCTTGTAATAAATATCGTTAAGTACTCCGCCGTAACCCTTTGCACGTATTTGTACAGCTTGAACCTTATTGTTGGGATCGCCGTTAGGTGTAGCTTCTCCCGAGTTGATCCAGGGAGACCAACCTGAATTTTGGTTAAATGCTCGTGCATAATATCTGCCTATACCCGAATGGTGTATTTGCAATCTCGGAAATCCGCCCGGAGAGTATGCAAAAGCCTGTGCATTACTCGGTGCACCTGAAATCTCACTGTTATCTACATTCCACATACCGTACTTAAACATAATAGGTGCTCCTGTAATATTATCCGGTGCGGTAAGATTATCCCCTAAAGAATTAAGATTGGCAGCATTGACAACCTCATCTAAATTCAGGTTTTCAGGTTGGGTATAATTTGTTATAGCTAAACTTGACCTTACATCAATCGCAGCTTCATTGTTAGAAGTCTCTGTAGAATTGGTATCAGTCGTTTGACCTTCGGTTGATTGACCTGAAGTCGCCGGGCTTTCAGTTACTGCATTGGCATCTACAGAACTGGCATAAGTTGCAAATGAAAAGATAAGAGATAAGCTTGAAGCTACAATAAACAAGCTTCCTCTTACCTTATTTGATAAATACATAATAAACTTCCTCCTAAAATGATTTGAATTGACTTAACCATTGTAACATAAAAGCTAAATAAATAGAAGTGAATTAAGATTAAATAAAATAAGAATTATTACTATTTAATAACATATTTCATAAAAGATTTTTACATTGAAAATATATTCATTATCTGCTAGAATTTTTAAGGTTTATTTAGAGAAAGAAAAAATAAAACTTGGGGGGAATTATGAACAAACATAATAAATTCACTGCTAAAGACTATTTGCTCAGCGTACAACATCTTTTTGCCATGTTCGGTGCAACTGTACTGGTACCTTTAATTACAGGACTGAACCCTTCGCTTGCCTTATTTTCAGCCGGAGTAGGCACTTTAATATTTCACCTTTGCACTAAGGGGCAAGTTCCTGTATTCCTTGGCTCATCATTTGCATTTTTAGCGGCACTGAGCGCAGTTATAAGACCTGAGGGCAAGGTAGTTATAGAAAATATACCTTTGGCACAGGGAGGTATATTTGTAGCCGGGCTTATATATTTACTGTTTGCATTACTTGCCTATCTTATAGGTGCCAAAAGGCTTAGAAGAATCTTTCCGGCAGTTGTAACCGGACCTGTAATAATAGTTATAGGCATTAACTTAGCTTCCGTTGCCATATCGGACTCTATAAACGGCTTAAGTTTGGCAGACGGCGTAAATTCTGAAATACTTATGAATTTTTCTATTGCCTTGTTTACCTTATTTGTAGTTATAATATGTTCTATATTTTCACATGGATTTTTCAAATTGGTTCCGATTTTAATTGGTATATTATCAGGTTATATATTATGTGTTATACTTTCCTTAATGGGTTATTATAAAATGGATTACTCCGCCATAGTAAATGCTGCATGGATTAACATACCCTTTGTTTCGACGGATTCCAACAAAGTGCCCTTTATGTCTTTGCCTAAGTTTAATATGGGAGCCATACTTTCTATCGCTCCTATAGCCTTGGTTACTTTTATGGAGCATATAGGGGATATAACAACAAGCAGTACTGTAGTAGGTAAGGACTTTATAAAAGAGCCGGGACTGCACAGAACCTTGATAGGAGACGGATTGGCTACAGCCTTTGCAGGTCTTATAGGAGGTCCGGCTAATACGACCTATTCCGAAAATACCGGTGTTTTGGCGACTACTAAAAATTATAATCCGGCACTGCTTAGAATGACGGCTGTATTTGCAATAATTTTAGGACTTTTAGGAAAGATAGGAGCTGTGCTTCAGACCATACCGGGACCGGTAAAAGGCGGAGTTGAAGTTATGCTTTTTGGAATGATAGCCGCTGTGGGCGTGCGCTCACTTGCAGAGTCCAACCTTGACTTTACCCACTCAAGAAACTTAACAATAGTGGGACTTATACTGGTATTCGGACTTGGATTTTCACAACTTGGCGGTGTAAATGTTCATGTAGGAGACATTACACTTAATATCTCAGGACTCTTTATAGCAGTTGTAATAGGTGTTATAATGAACCTGATACTGCCGGATGTAGAGGACAGGTAATCAGATCTTATCGTCTTAGCTATAATAAAAATCATAAGTTTTATCATAGAAATAATAAAGGAGGTGGGCTTTTTAAAGCCCGGAATTTATGGATAATAATATATTTATAAACAATCATCCCTTAGTTCAGCATAAAATAACAAGGCTTAGGGACAAATCGACCGGAACCAACGAATTTCGCTCTTTGGTAGGAGAGATAGCCATGCTTATGGGATATGAGGCACTTAGTGATCTGCCTACGGAGGATGTAAGTGTAAGTACTCCCATAGAAGACTGTATGTCTCCAAGTATAGCAGGCAGGAAACTTGCCATAGTACCGATACTTCGTGCCGGACTTGGCATGGTTGACGGAATTTTGGCTTTGGTGCCTACGGCAAAGGTAGGTCATATAGGTCTTTACAGGGATGAAGTTACTCATATACCTCATGCATATTATTGCAAACTTCCAAAGCCTATAGAAGAAAGAACGATAGTTGTTACAGATCCGATGCTTGCAACCGGAGGTTCGGCAGTGGATGCTATTGCTCAAATAAAGGCACATGGAGGGGTGAATATAAAATTCATGTGTATAATAGCCGCACCGGAAGGACTTGAAAAACTTCATAAAGAACATCCTGATATACAGATATATGTAGGTCATCTGGACAGAGAACTTAATAAAGATGCTTATATATGCCCGGGTCTTGGAGATGCCGGAGACAGGATTTTCGGAACAAAGTAAATAAAAAAAGCTGCTGCAGGATAAAAATTGCAACAGCTTTTTTTATGCCGGTGGCGAGACTCGAACTCGCACATCCTTGCGAATAACAGATTTTGAGTCTGTCGTGTCTGCCATTCCACCACACCGGCTTGGCACCAGTAAGTTATAACATAAAAGTAAAAAAATAGCAAGAACTTAAGACTTAAAACTTAATGCGATTTTTCGCAAAAAATTGTATACAAAGGGAAAATGATACTCAAGCCTGATAAAAAACCTGCTTCTTGGACTAAGCTCTGCAAAAAAAATTTTATACTTTTTGGATAAAACTTTTTTATAATCCTTAGTATTTACAAGGATGAGAAAGAAAATCCTGTTTATGGCATTTTTAACAGCCTGAGAGTAGGAAAAGTTAGTATATTTATCAAATGCCTCGTAAGTTGTCTTTATCTCATTGAAGTATTTATGCTGTTTTTTGATATAGTCGCCTTTTTGTAAATCACCGGTCCAGGAACCGGCAACGCCAACCCTGTAGACAGACATAAAACTGTCAATGTAAAAACTGAGTCCTCTGGCAGCCAAAATAATCTGTAAAGGTATATCCATGACCGGAGCGGTGGCAAAAAAGTCGGGAAGCTCTTTTATATGCTTGGTTGGAAACATTAAAGAGGCGGTCGGATATGCCGAGGTTTTATCAATAACCTCAAAGGTTGATACAAATCTGTCGTTTTTATAAGGTCTTATATTACTTTCCGGGTAAGACTTATCCATAGCTAAAGCCTTGGCGGCATGAAAGCAAAGACTTATATTGGGGTCGGACTCAAGTACGGCAACCTGTTTTTGCAACTTATGCTTATCTGTCCAATAATCATCACCTTCGCAGATAGCTATATACTTACCTCGTACACGAGGGAAATTATACCTTTGAGTAACATTTGTAATACCTATTGAATATTGATTAACACTTTGATATACGGGTTTAACAATGTCCGGAAAGAGTTTTTCATACTTTCTTATAATATCGGCGGTTTTGTCGGTAGAGGCATCGTCATGTATAAGTATTTCGTATTTGAAATCCACCTTTTGCTCCAGAAAAGACTTAAGAGTCTGTTCTATATACTTCTCATGGTTGTAAGTAACACAGCAGATACTTACCGTTATATTATCATTTATCATAAAAATTACCTAATTCATAAGTTTCTTAAAAATATATTGATATATGTCCTGGCTTTTACTATGCCAGTTGGCACACATATTCTCAGCTACAGTCTCATCCGGAACGGATATATCAATTGCTATAAGGTCATACTTGGCTTCGGAAAATCTGAGAGTGACTATATATTCCTTTGTCACGCTGTCATGGTAATAGTCCGCTATACTGCTCACCTCATCACGCATCTTAAACTTATTTTCCTTAAGATATTTATCAAGATCCGATATAACAGCCTCAGGGATATCACTGCGAAAAAGATCCAAGGTTTCAGCTCCGTCCTTAGTTAAAGTATGCCTTGAAGAGTTATGAAGTTTTGTATCAATATTTATAAGTTTTGCTTCCTGAAGTTCCGAGAGCACCTTTTGAACTTCAAAAAAATTAGTATACTCATAACTTAGGAAAAAGCCCGCAAGTTGGGTTTGTGTAAGCGGAAAATTAACCTGTTTGAGCATATAAAGCACCATTAATTTATACAAGGTTGAAGAGTTTAAATCCATAATATTCTCCTGAAATTTAATAGGTAAACCTTTTATAATTATATTATAAAATAAAGCTGCCTATTAATATATCACAATATTCTTTTAATTCAAGTTTTTTTATGGTAAAATGTGCTTTACATTATGCAATAGGGTTACAGTTTGGGTATGTCATTCATCTTTGTTAAAAAATATTTAATTTTTATTCGTACATCAAGCGAAGGTGGATGCCGGCAGCAGCCCGGTAGATATAAATATACAATATACAGCTGAAAGCAAGCTTTCATCCGGTATATTATATATTTATATCTACTACCTTAACTGTAACGCAATAGGTGAATGAATATTATGATAGAGAAAATAAATCAACTGGCAAACGGTATTGTAGAAAGTGAAGTTGCAAAGCTTAGAGTAAAACCTGCATATATAGATGTACAGCTTATGTACGGAAAAGAAAACAGGCTGGAACTTGAGATACAGTCCTTAAATCACAGGTATTTTAAAGCACTGGCTTATACGGATGACTTAAGAATTAAAGTACTTGAGCCTCAATTTGGCGGACTGAGAACAAAAATTCATATAAAAGCGGATGATACTTGCTTTTTAAGTAAAGAAGATATAGAGGGCAATATATATCTTGTTACTAATGCGGGAGAGATAACCGTTCCTTATGTGTTTAGGCTGGGGATGACCCAGACGGAAAGGCTGCTTAAGAATCTCGACAGCATAGATGCATTTGTAAAAATAGCGAAGGTGGATTATGATACGGCACTTCGTTTATTTGAATACAAAGATTTCACCTTAGCTGAATTTATGAAGGATACAAGGTTGGGGGCTATATATAATGCACTTAAAAAGAAAGATGCATCGGCTTTGGAGGAGTTTTTATGTGCTTGTGGAATAAAGGAAAGAATAAGCCTTAATTTTGCAAAGGAAAAGTATGTATTTGCTTATAACGGTACAGATAAAACTTTTAGTATTCCAATCAGAAAGCAAAGCTGGGGATATTGTAACTTTGATGTAAGTTGTGAAACCGAATTTATAAACTTAAGTCAAAGCAGCTTGAGCAATGAAGACTTTAATAAGGATACATGTTATTTTAACTTCGAAGTTTCCGATAAGCTTCCCAATTCAAAGCACAACAAGGCTGTAATAACATTTTCCAATGCAATAAGCAGGTATAAGATTGAAGTTGAATTAGTCTCAAATCAGGCAAAAAGAGATAATGTTAACAATGCCTATAAGAAGAACATAAGTTCATACTTTAATTTGCGCCTGCAATATGAGTATGAGCCGGATGATATTATCCCTGAGCTTATGATATTGGAACTTGACGAACTTATATCAAAGGAAGTGGAGCTGAAAAAATACAGTTTCTTAAAGGCGGAGGCACTGTGTCTTTTAAGAAGGTATAAAGAGGCTGAGGAAATACTTGAGAGATATAAAGATAGTGTTGTGGCGCTCAAGGATGAAGAAGTGCTCAACTATGTATTATTTGAGTATATTGTCGCACTTATGGAAGATGATGACAATGTAAACCATGATTTTACCAAATTGCTGAGAAGGATGATCAACGAAGGGGAATATTTACTTATGCCTCTTTTGATCAAGTTTGACAGAAGATGCAAGTATAAGCCGTCCCTGGTGTTTGAACTTATTAATGAGGCATTTTATGCAGGCAGCAGAAGCCCTTTCCTTTACCTTGTTTATATTAAGTTTATCTCAGAGAACCTGGACTTTCTTCATGATTTAACAAACTTGGAATTGCAGGTATTTAATTTCGGTTTGGATAGAGGCATTTTAAGCAAGGAACTTGTAGATGAGATAGTCCAAAGGGCTAAGAGTATCAGGAAATATTCAAGCCTCACCTATATACTTTTTAAAAAAATTTATGATAAGTATAAGGAGGATGCATACCTTGAAGCCTTATGTGCCGTACTTATCAGAGGAGATATAAGGACAGCCTGCGTCAATGAATACTTTGAAAAGGCGATTGATAATAATCTTGAACTTTTCGGCATATATGAGCAGTACATATATACACTGGGCAAGGAAAAAACCGGGCTTTTTAAAGAAAAAATTTTAAGATACTTTTTAGGAGACAATGCCTTATCACCCGACTATAGAGCTTTATTATATGAAAATGTGGTTCTGTATGCAGGCAGGGATGCTAAAATTTATGAGGAATACAAAGCACTTATATTCCAGTTTATGCTTGAACAAATTAATGCACATGCCATAACGAAACCTCTTCTTAGTATATACAATGAATTTATAGATGCCGATATAGTTGACAGCAGACTTGCCAAGGTATTGCCGGATATCGTATCTGCACAAATGCTTAAGCTTGAGCAGGAAGGAATTGATAAAGTTATAGTTGTATACCCTGAACTTAAGGGAGAGAATGTATACAGGTATAATTCAAACCTGCATTATATTCCGGTATATTCAAAGGATGCTATAGTATTTGTAGAAGATGAAGACGGTATAAGGTATTATGTTGAAACGGATAAGACAACTTTAATAAAGAATAAAGAAGAGGTACTGAACCGTTGCTATCTGATATATCCCGAGCATGTGGTTTATAAACTTGCAAAGTTAAGCTCCATCCTGGCAGCCGGGCATGTAGCTGCGGAAGATGTAACCTTGATACAAAGGGCGGCAGCTGATAACAGCCTTTCGGACATATACAAGGCGAATATTTTATCCAAGCTTATTGATTACTTAAGGGAGGACAGTAAGACCCCTTCCGGTCCGGATATATGGAATGTAAGCAACAATCATGACTTTCTTTTAAGAGCCAGCTCGGATACCCATATTTCCGTAGCGGACAGAGGCAAGATATGCGATACGCTTATTAACCTGGGGTATATAAATGAAAGTTACCAAATGATACAGATGCTCGGTATAGAGGTTATAAGCCCTGACAGTGCAAGAAGGCTTTGTAATAAACTTATAAGTGATAAGTCGAAGTATGACCCTAATGTCATAAAGTACCTTGCTTTTAAGGTGTTCAGACAGGGAAATTATGATATAAATATAATGGAATACCTTTGCAGAAGTTTTAACCATTGTATTAAAGATATGTATGAGCTGCTTGAAAGAGCGGTTATTGATAATGTAGATACCTATGATTTAGAAGAAAGGGTGCTGATATATATGCTCTTTACCGGCAACCTTAGCAGCATAGATCAAGTGTTTGCATGGTATGTGAGCAGAAAGAAAACCGGTGTATCAATAGTTAAGGCTTATTTTGCAGTCAAATGTGTGGGATACTTTATACGTGATGAAAAAATATCTGCACATGTGTTTGAGAGACTTGAGCAATCCATTCTGAGTTTGGACGATTATACAAGTATACCTATGATATACCAATTGGCAATTACAAAATATTATTCCGAGCTTGCGGTACTTGATGAAAGACAGCAGAAGGTGGTAAGCGATATTATAGACAACCTTATGGCTTATCCTATAGTGTTCCCCTACTTTAAGAAACTTACAAAGTATGTAAGTCTGCCGCAGGATATAATGGATAAGGAGTTTCTTGTATATAAAAGTTCTTCGGAAAAAAGCCCAAGGCTAAAAAGCAGGGTGTATCCTTATGATGCAAGCTTTACTGAAGAGAGGTTTGATTATCATTATATGAATATATACATCAAAGAAAGGCTGCTCTTTAGCGGAGACAGATGGGAGTATATGATATATGAAGAAGTTGAGGGACAGGAAAAATTAACGGAAAGCTCGACTATAGTACATGAAGAAGCTATAGAGGCTCTCAGTTTCAGCAGATTTGACAGAATCAATGAGATTGATATACTGTTAAATGATGATGAAGCTGATATATATGATGAGAACCTGATTAAAGACAGATTGGTAAAGTACTTGCTTGATGATGAAATTGCCAGAGAAACTTTTAATTTGATGATGTAAGAAATGAGGCTACTATAATGACAGCACATGTTTTTGGAATCGATATATGTGATTATAGCACATCCATAGTCTCCTATGCCGATGATAAGGCATTTCGCTTTCCGACAGCGATATGCAAAGAAAAAGACGCAGAGGGTTGGTATGTTGGAGAAGAAGCTTATGCGATGGCTCTAAGCGGAAGAGGTGTTATAGTTGATAAATTACTGAATCTTACTATAAGAGGAGGTACTGCCACATTAAACGGAACCAAGTACCAGGGGGCGGAAATTCTCAAATACTTTTTAAGGTTGATCATAGATATCAGTTTAGAAAAGTTAAAAGTCGGTTATCCTGATAAGATAGTTGTATCTATACCGAAGATTGATATGGATATAGTGGATAGAATTACTTCCTGCCTGGTAGATCTTGGGTATTTAAAGCAAAATATAAAAGTCATAAGCAGGTGTGAGAGTTTTATATACTATGTTATGAGCCAGGGAAAAGAAATATGGAATAATCAGGTGGGCTTGTTCAGTCTTACCGATGCAAAGCTTACCTACTATGAGTTAAAGGTAAGTAAAAGTGCAAAAAGGTTTATAGTGTATGCCGAAAGTAAGGATATGGACGAGGGATTTAACCTTGATCTTTTAAATAACTCCGCCGGTGCGAAGATGGCGGATAAAATCCTTACCGCCTGTGCAGACAGAATACTTAAAAAGAAAGTATTTTCCACTATAATGTTGACCGAAAAAGGTTTTGAGACCTTGGACTGGGCTGAGAATTTTAAAAAGATAATTTGCAGCAGGCGGAGAGTATTTTCCGATATGGATCTTTTTGCAAGAGGAGCCTGTGTAAGAGGAGTGGACCTTGCAAGTGATAAACCTATATTTAATTTTATATGTATATGTGACGGCAGGCTCGACACCGATGTCAGTATAAATATACAAAGAAAAGATAAGGAAGTCCCTCTTATGCTTGCAAAAGCAGGTCAAGCGTGGAACGAAGCAAAGGCATCTTTTAGAATTATAGCCGACTCCGTACCTGATATAGAATTACATTTGCAACCTATAGACATATATAAGAAAAAACGAAGTATAAAAATACCGCTTAATTTCATGCCTGCAAGAGCACAAAAGGCTATGAGGCTTGATATAAAAACGGAGTTTAAGAATGCCGGTACTATGGTACTTAGCTTGGAAGATGCGGGTTTTGGCGATATATATAAAAAAAGTGAGGCAGGACTGGTACAAGAGGTTGACTTATGGGATTAATACTATGTAGCGAAAATGAAGCTAAGAAGCCTTATTATATAGAAGAATTATCTGTTAATATTTACAGTATAGAGGAGCTTTGTTATATAATATACGAGCATCCTCTATTGGTGCTTGATAATTTTATATCTCCGGGTCTGATAGAGTTTATAAAGACAGATCTTGATATGAATATTCTGGCTGCTCAACTTACCAAGATGAGCCAGGAAAGACATGCGGAAGACAGCATGCTTATTTATATACTGGAGTTTGCGGAGATATACAGAAGTACGGAAATCAGCAGGTACAGGTCGGAGCTTAATAATTTAAGAAAATTAAAAAAGGCTGATTTTTTAAAAGAAAAAGCGGACTATATGTTTAGGCTCAGAAGATACGGTAAGGCTATAAGATACTATAAGGCAGTTATAAAGATGTCGGCGGAAAAAAATCCGAGGGATAAACTTTTAGCCAAAACCTATCACAATGTAGCCAGTGCTTTTGCCAACCTTTTTATGTTTGACAAGGCATATGAATACTATGTGCAGGCTTACAATATACTTGGAGATAAGCATATATTAAAAAGGCTTTATCTTTTGTCATACCTTGATAAAAGAGACGGGCTTAGATTAAAGTACACCGAAAGTCTGGGAAGTGATATCATGCAGTATTGGGATGATGAGTTTAATCAAACGGTTACAAAGGTAAAGCAGGCTATAGACAAAGAAGAAATTGACAATATATTTAAAAAAGATCCCATAAAGCTCAGAAAACTTCTTATAGAAGAGATTTCAAGGTTTAAAGTGGATTACAGAAATATGATATAATTAGCGGAATAAGGAATTTTAAAAAAGAAAAGGACAGGATTTATGAAAGAGTTGGAAAAGAACTATGATCCTTCTAAGATAGAAGCGAAGATATATAGAAATTGGCTGGAAAAGAAATATTTTCATGCCGAGGTCAACAAGGATAAAAAGCCCTTTACTATAGTTATGCCGCCGCCTAATATCACAGGGCAGTTGCATATGGGACACGCCCTTGACAATACTATGCAGGATATACTTATAAGATATAAAAGAATGCAGGGATTTGAGGCGTTGTGGCAGCCGGGTACGGATCATGCGGCTATAGCTACAGAGGTAAAGATCATAGATAAATTAAAGGCTGAGGGTTTGAGTAAGGAAAGTTTAGGAAGAGAAAAATTTCTTGAAAAAGCCTGGGAATGGAAGGAAGAGTACGGCTCTAAAATCATAAATCAATTGCAAAAACTCGGTTCGTCGGCAGATTGGGACAGAGAAAGATTTACCATGGATGAGGGCTGCTCCAATGCAGTTGAAGAGGTATTTATAAAACTTTACGAGAAGGGATATATATATAAAGGCTCAAAGATCATAAACTGGTGTCCGGTATGTCAAACTACGATTTCCGATGCTGAGGTTGAACATATTGAAATGGACTCTTATTTTTGGCATATAAACTATCCTATAGAGGGTGAAGAGGGCAGGTTTATAGAAATAGCCACCACCAGACCTGAGACTATGCTTGGAGATACTGCGGTTGCAGTACATCCGGATGATGAAAGATACAAAGATCTTATAGGCAAAAAGCTGATACTGCCGTTGGTGGGAAGAGAAATTCCTCTTATTGCCGACAGTTATGTTGACAGGGAATTCGGTACAGGTTGTGTAAAAATAACCCCTGCACATGACCCTAACGACTTTGAAGTAGGTAAGAGACATAACTTGGAAGAGCTCAACATATTGTATGATGACGGTAAGATCAACCTTCCGGGCTCAAAATATCATAATATGGACAGGTATGAGGCAAGGAAGGCGGTAGTTGAGGATCTTAAGAGTCAAGGACTTTTGGTTAAGACCGTGGCACATAAACACAGCGTAGGTACTCATGACAGATGTAAGACGATTGTTGAGCCTATGATAAAGCCGCAATGGTTTGTCAAAATGGAAGAAATGGCAAAACCCGCCATAGAATCGGTTAAGAACCAAAAGCTTAAGTTCGTGCCCGAAAGCTTTGCAAAAACATATTTACACTGGCTTGAAAACATAAGAGACTGGTGTATCTCAAGACAG